>Ga0247728_10054_pt1 | contig 71393 bp, 63 predicted proteins | sample SalenrCarbi39_FD_183048 | JGI IMG/M metagenome (GOLD analysis project Ga0247728, IMG submission 183048) | Saline wetland microbial communities from Lincoln, Nebraska, United States - Carb-i39 | ecosystem: Environmental > Aquatic > Non-marine Saline and Alkaline > Salt marsh | place: USA: Nebraska...
CCACCCCCACGGCAGGCACCGCAATCCGCACGCAGGAGGCAGACAATCCTTGCATGCGGAACCGTCTCTCTATACAAGAGTACTCGCTTACCGTCGTCATGCGCGGCGATTTCTTGCAGCGCCCGACGCCGGAGACGGAACGTCCTTTTCAGGAGTGCGACGCACGCACATGTTCGACCCCACGGATATTGATGCCGCAGAGGACACACCCTGCCGCACCTGCATACAACCGGCCATCGACCACAGCATGCAGCTCACCCTGCTGCTGCGCGACGCAACCGCCTACGCCGCCCGGCTGCGCACCCGCTTCGCGGATGAACGCTCTCACGCGCCCCCACCGACGCCCGACACGTCGACCCGGAGCAACTGACGCGATTTCACGCCGCACCTCCACAGCGGGAGCCCCCATGCTCGCCCAGACCACCGCGCATCCCCTGCATGCACCACGCGCCCCGCGTCAGTGCCCGGGCACGCTTGCGTGCCGCACGTCCGCATTCTTCCTGCTTTCCCTGTGTATCCAGCTTGTTGCAGCGCTGACGCTGTATCCGGCACCAACGTTCGCCCGCGACCCCTCCGTGCTTGACGGCCTGGTCCTGGCCCAGCGCGGGGTCAGCGCCAACCTGTGCGCCCTCACCTTCGACGACGGCCCCGGCCAGACCACGGAGGCGCTGCTGAACATCCTGCGTGACAAGGGCGTGCGGGGCACCTTTTTCGTGGTGGGTTCACGCGTGCACAGGTACCCGGAAATCCTGAAACGCCTGGTGGCCGAGGGCAACGAGGTGGGCAACCACACCTTCACGCATGTCAGCCTGCGCCAGCGCCAGCCCGTGGAACAACTGAGCGAGATCATCCGCACCAACGAGGAACTGGCCAAACTGGGCATCGTGCCGCGCTACCTGCGCCCGCCCTATGGCCGGTACGACAACGCCACCATCGACGCCGCCGCCGCCCAGAGCATGACCATCGCCCTGTGGTCGGTGGACAGCCGCGACTGGCGCAAGCACGACCTGGCCGCCGTCCTGCCGCGCAAGTCCTACGGGGTGCGCGGGGTGCGCGGGGTATTCCTGTTCCACGACAACCACCGCGAGACGGTGGAGGCGCTGCCCAGCCTCATCGACCGACTGGCCGAGGCGGGCTGCACCTTCGTGACCATGTCGGAATACGTGGAAACCTCCGGCCCGCTCTGCCTGCACTGATCAAGGCGGGTCCCACCGCCCCCGGCACCCCGTCCGCACAGTCGACCTGTCCCGGTCGGCCTGTCGCGTCTCTCCGCGCTCCGGCCTGACTGACACCTTCGGGCCTTTGCTCTCGCCCCCCCCATACCTGCACCCTCTCTCCTCGCCCTGCCCTGCGCCAGCCCGGCCCGCTCCCACGCCCCGCTCCTCGCCCTGCGCCAGCCCGGCCCGCTCCCACGCCCCGCCCCCTGTACCAACGTGCGCATCCGCCCGGCACTCCCCCCGCGCTTACTGCCCCTTGCGACAATTTCGTCGCACCATGCCGCCATTCTCCGGCACGTTTCCGCCCCACCGCCCCCGTTCAGCGCCACAATGTGGACCGCGCACATCTTCAATGGATTGAACAACCAACCGTATTGATTGCAAAAAATTTTAATAATGAGTGATGTCCAGCCAAACCGGAGCATTACCCCCAACCAAAGACACCCCTGCCACTGTTTGCCGTGTTTACATTCTCGTCCAAACACGCGTATTGGAACGCCATTACAACTTTCCGGCTCGCGAGAAGGAGCCCGCCGCACTTCGCGGCATGGCCGGACCGGGCGTCCCGCCCAGGCAGACCTGCCCTTCGCGGACGGCTGCCGACGCCCCTTCATGCCGTGCCGCCGCCTCGTGAGCGCATGCCCCCCACCCGGCCCCGTGACCGGGCGGCGTCCGTTTCCTTCACTTTTCCGGAGGTCGACCATGCGCAACATGCTGCTGTTCCTGTGTCTTTCCCTGTGCCTCATCCTGCCCGCCACCGCTTCTGCGGCGGACCTTGCCCTCAGCGTACCGCTGCCGCTTACCGGCGGGCAGGCCAAGTTCGGCGAAATCATCAAGAAGTCCATGGACATCGCCGTAGAGGAAATCAACGCCAAGGGCGGCGTGAAGGGCGGCAAGCTGGTGCTGCGCTTCGAGGATTCGCAGGGCAAGCCCGAAATCGCCCGGTCCATCGCCGAAAAGATCATCGACGTGCAGAAGCAGCCGCTGCTGTTCGGTGAATACACCTCGGCCTGCGCCAAGGCCGTGGCCGCCGTGGCGGAAGAACGCAAGACCCCGTACGTGGTGGTCGCCTCCGCAGCGGATGAAATAACCCAGCAGAATTACAAGTACATCTACCGCATCAACCCCACCAACGCCTACTACGCCTCCGGCCTGCTTTCGTTCATGGACAAGGTGGTCAAGCCCAAGACCATGGTCATCCTGTACGAATCGTCCGACTTCGGCACCTCCGGCGCGGAAGAGATGGCCAAGTCCGCCGAAAAGGCGGGCATCAAGGTGCTGATGAAGGAGAAGTACGAAAAGGGCGCGGTGGACTTCAAGCCCGTGCTCTCGCAGGTCAAGGCCCAGAACCCCGACGTCATCTACATGGTCTCCTACGTCATGGATGCGGCCCTCTTGATGCGCCAGATCAAGGAACTGCGCATCGACGCGCGCCTGTTCGCGGGCGGGGCCGCTGGGTTCGCCATTCCCGAATTCATCGACAACGCCAAGGACGCGGCGGAATTCGTGGTCACCGCCACCCTGTGGAGTCCGCAGGTAAGCTACCCCGGCGCGCGCGAGTTCGCCGAAAAGTACAAGGCCGCCCACGGCGACTACCCCTCGTACCACGGCGCGCTGGCCTACTCTTCCGTGTACGTGGTCAAGGACGCCATGGAACGCGCCAAGGCCCTGACCACCGAAGACATCAACGCCGCCATGAAGGGCGTGGACATGATGACCGCCTTCGGCCAGGTGAAGTTCGAAAGCCGCGACGGCTACCAGAACCAGAACTTCATCGACACCCTGGCCTTGCAGGTGCTGCACGGAAAGCACGAGACCATCTGGCCCGAACGCTACGCCAGCGCCAAGCCGGTATTCCCCATCCCCAAGTGGCGCGAACGCAAGTAGCGCCGCCCATCCCCATGACGTGACCGTGCGGCGGCGGAGTGCCTCCCGCCGCGGCGCGACACCCCGGCCCAAGGGCCGTCCAACGTGGACTGATCCCCGTCCGCCCCTCCGTCCCCCTGCCGGTACCGGGTTCGCCAAACCCGGCACCGGCAGGACGGAGGACCGATACCCGGACCGCACCCGGACGCAACGCCCGCCCCCCCCCACGCACGAACATCGGGCGGGCATGATCGCGCACGGTCGCGCATTCCGTCCGCCGCCGCACAGGCACCCTGCCGCCAGTCAACCCAGGCCCGTCAATTCAGGCCAGCCAACTCAGGCCAACCAACTCAGGCCAACCAACCCAGGGAGGTCACGCCCCATGTGGGTGCAAGCCGAAGTGTTTCTGCAAACCCTTGTCGCCGGTATCCTGCTCGGCGGTCTGTACGCGCTCATCGGCATCGGCATGACGCTGATCCTCGGCGTCATGAAGATCATCAACCTCACTCATGGCCAACTGATGATGGTGGCCATGTACATCGCCTTCTGGCTGTTCACCCTGTTCGGCATCGACCCGTACGTGTCGCTGCTCATCGCGCCGCCGCTCATGTTCGCCTTCGGCATGCTGATCCAGAAGGCGCTGGTGAACCCGGTGCTGCGGGTGGAATCCATCCTGCCGCACAACCAGGTCATCCTTACCGTGGGCATCGGCCTTGTGCTGCAGAACATGGCCACCATCCTGTTCACGTCCGACTACCGCTCCACTCCGGTGGACTACGCCACCACCGCCTTCTACCTGTCCGACCTGTGGGCGGACACGCCGGTAGAGATATCGCTGTCGCTGCCGTGGGCGGTGTCGTTCCTGCTTTCGGTGGTCATCACCGTGCTGCTGTGGTTCTTCCTGGCCCATACCGACACGGGCAAGTCCATCCGCGCAACGGCCCAGGACAAGGACGCCGCCCTGATCATGGGCGTGAACGTGGGGCTGATGCGGGTCATCACCTTCGGCCTCGGGTCCGCGCTGGTGGCCTGCGCCGGGTGCCTGTTCATCCCCATCTACTACCTGTTCCCCGCCCTGGGCTCGCAGTTCACGCTCATCGCCTTCGTCATCACCATCCTTGGCGGGCTGGGGTCCACGCTGGGGGCCATCCTGGGCGGGCTGATCCTGGGCGTGTTCGAATCCATGACCGCCACCTACGTGGGCATGGGCTGGGCCCCGGTGGGGCGCTTCGTCATCTTCGTGGCCGCGCTGGTGTTCCTGCCGGGCGGTGTTGCCTCGCTCCTCAAGACCAGGAAGCTCTCGAAATGAAAAACAACCTCGTTCCGCTGGTCGTGCTGGCGGTGCTGGCCGGGCTGCCGCTGCTGGGCCTGAACAGCTACGTCATGCACATCCTCATCCTGTCCATCATGTGGACCCTCACCGGCATGGCCTGGAACCTGCTGGGCGGGTACTGCGGCCAGGTCTCGTTCGGGCATGCCGCGTTCTTCGGCATGGGCGCGTACAGCGCGGGCCTCATCCACCTGCATCTGGGGCTGTCGCCCTGGTGGGGCTTTCTGGCCTGCCTGCCGGTGGTGGCCCTGGTGGCGCTGGCCATGGGCGCGATGGTGCTGCGGCTGCGCGGGCCCTACTTCGTGCTGGCAACCCTTGCCATTGGTGAAGTACTGCGCATCACCTGCGAAAACCTCACCGATTTCACCAAGGGCACCCTCGGCATCATGATCACCCGCACCTGGGTGGAAAAGACCCAGTACTACTACATCATCCTGGGGCTGGCCCTGCTGGGCTTCGTGACATGCCGGGCCATCGTGCGCTCGCGCTGGGGCTACTACTTCGTGGCCATCCGCGAGGATCAGGACGCCGCGGAATCCATGGGCATCGACACCACGCGCTACAAGACCATCGCGCTGACCGTCAGCGCCATGCTCACGGGGCTCGCCGGGGCGTTCTACACCAACTACATGGGGTACATCGATCCGGGGGTGGTGTTCTCGCTGGGCGAAATTTCCATCCTGATCATCATGGTGGTCATGGTGGGCGGGGTGGCCACGCAATGGGGCCCGGCGCTGGGCGCGGGCATCATGGTCATCCTGGCGGAATACATCCGCTCGCTGCCGCTCATCGGGGTGGCCTACCAGACCATGTTCGGCGTGCTGCTCATCGTGATCATCATCTACCTGCCCAACGGGCTGGTGGGCGACTGGCCGGTGCTCCGGCGCAAGCTGCTGCGCGGGGGGGCCACGGCATGAGCATGCTCGAAATCCGCAAGCTGTCCATGTTCTTCGGCGGGCTGGCCGCCCTGCACGACGTGAACTTCGACGTGCGCCAGGGCGAGATACTGGCCCTCATCGGCCCCAACGGCGCGGGCAAGACCACCCTGTTCAACTGCGTGAACGGCTTCTACACCCCGTCGGAAGGGCAGGTGCTGTTCAAGGGCAGCCCCATCACCGGGCTGAAGCCGCACAAGGTCTGCCAGTTGGGCATTGCCCGCACCTTCCAGGTGGTCAAGCCGCTGTCGCGCATGAGCGTGTTCGACAACGTGCTGGCGTCGTCCTTCCTGCGCAACCCCACCCGCAAGGGCGCGCAGGACGTGGCCGATGAGGTGCTGCACTTCACCGGGCTGTGGGAAGACCGGGACCAGTTGTCCAAGGGGCTGCCGCTGGGCAAGCGCAAGCGGCTGGAAATTGCCCGCGCGCTGGCCACCCAGCCGGAATTCCTGCTGCTGGACGAATCGTTCGCGGGGCTGAACCCGGCGGAACTGGACGTGTCCATCGACATCATCCGGGGCATCAGGCAGCAGGGCATCACCGTCATGATCATCGAGCACCACATGAAGGTGATCATGGCCATTTCGGACCGCATCGTGGTGCTGAACTTCGGCCAGAAGATCGCCGAGGGCACGCCTGCGGAAATCAGCGCCGACAAGCAGGTCGTTGAAGCATACCTGGGGGAGGAGCACGGTGCTTGAGGTACGCAACATCGATGTCGCCTACGGCGACGTGCAGGTGATCTGGGACGTCTCGTTCCGGGTGGGCAAGGGCGAGATAGTGGCCATGATCGGCGCCAACGGCGCGGGCAAGTCCACCATCATGCGCACCGTGTCGGGCGTGCTGCGCCCCGGCAAGGGCGAGATACTGCTGGCGGGCGAGGCCATCCACACCGTGGAACCGTACACCCTCATCGAAAAGGGGCTGGCCCACGTGCCCGAGGCGCGGCGGCTGTTTCCCGAAATGAGCGTGGAGGAAAACCTGGACATGGGATCGTTGCGCGGGCAGGCCCGCAAGGAGAGGGCACGCACCAAGGAGCGGGTGTTCTCCATCTTCCCGCGCCTGTCCGAACGGCGCAGGCAGGCATCCGGTACCCTGTCCGGCGGCGAACAGCAGATGCTGGCCATAGGCCGGGGGCTGATGGCCCTGCCCCGGCTGATCATGTTCGACGAGCCGTCACTAGGGCTTGCGCCCATCCTGGTACAGGATATCTTCAATGTCATCCGCACGGTGCGCGACGAGGGCATGACCGTGCTCATCGTGGAGCAGAACGTGCGGCAGACGCTGGCCCTGTGCGACAGGGCCTACGTGCTGGAGAACGGACGCATCACCCAGGAAGGGGCCGGGGCCGACCTGCTGCGCGACCCCCACGTGAAGGCCGCGTATCTCGGGGTGTAGCGCACCGCGCCGCCCCGCCATTTCCCAACGGAGGTTCCCATGCTGGTCAAGGACTGGATGACCACCCACGTCTACACGGTGACGCCCGACGATTCCATCTCGTCCGCGGCGGCCCTGATGCGCGAGCGCAACGTGAAGCACCTGCCCGTGGTCGAAAACGATCTGCTGGTGGGCATGCTGTCCGACCGCGACATCAAGGCCTACCTGCCCTCCAAGGGCACATCGCTGGATATCTACGAAATCAACTACCTGCTGGCCAAGACCAAGGTCAGTCAGGCCATGACCCGCCCGGTGGTTTCCATACCCGCGGAAACGCCCATCGAGGACGCGGCCATGATCATGCACGACCGCGACTTCGGCTGCCTGCCGGTGACGGAGCCCGCCCCCGGCGGCCAGCGGGTGGCGGGCATCATCTCGGACAATGACCTGTTCCGGGTCATGGTGGACATCACCGGCGTGCGCGGCGGTGGCCACCGGCTGGCGCTGGTGCTGCCCGACCGGCCCGGCTCCATCAAGGAGGCGGGCGACCTGGTGCGGGCACGCGGCTTCCGCCTGCAAAGCATCATGTCCACCAACGAAAAGGCCGCCCCCGGCACCCGCTACGTGGTGCTGCGCACCAGGGGCGAGGGCGACTGGGACGGACTGGTGGAGGACATCGGAAAGAGCCCGTTCCACCTGGTGCACGCGCTGTAGGCGCTGCACCGCACCGAATGCATAAGGGCCGGGAAACGATCCCGGCCCTTTTGCGTTGCCCGCCGCATCAACATATACGAACGGGCCGGGTGCGCGCCCCGTGGCCGCCACGCCGGGCGGGAAGGGGGCCGCCGCGCAACGCGCCCGCATGCTTCCCCTCCCCTGCCGCCTTCCCCCGGCTTTCCCGCTTGCCTCCAAAAGCCGCTACTGTTACAAGTTTGCAAAAATTGCGGGTGCATGCCGCCCCACAGTTTGCACGAATTTGTAATTTTTACGGCTTTTTCTCCGGCCCCGTGCGCAGGCCGAATTGCCAACTGCACGGAACACCGGGCCTTTTTTTGGTGGACCGCTTCTTGCTTTTGATTTTTGCGTCGCACCGCGCCGACCCCCGCCACGTGGCACGCGGCGGACCCGGCACGCCGCCGCATCCCGGCAGGGCGACCACGTGAACCACGTGAACAGGGACACCGACGCGAGCTGGTCGCGCCGGAACAACATGCGACAAATTTGTAAGCATCGCGATTACCGCAACCCCCTTTCAGGAGAACGTCCATGAGCGGAATCCAGGCCCGTCTGAACGCGATCTCGGCCATCACCAACTACACGCCGAGCGCGGCCCCCATGAACTTCGCCGAAACCAAGCCCACCGAGCTGTTCGGCTGCAACGTCTTCAACGACAAGGTCATGAAGGACCGCCTGCCCAAGGCCGTCTACAAGTCGCTGAAGAAGACCGTGGAACTTGGCGAAAAGCTCGACCCCTCCATCGCCGACGTGGTCGCCAACGCCATGAAGGACTGGGCCATCGAAAAGGGCGCCACCCACTTCACCCACGTCTTCTACCCGCTCACCGGCCTGACCGCCGAAAAGCACGACGCCTTCCTGGTGCCCGATGGCAAGGGCGGCGCCCTGGCCGAATTCAGCGGCAAGCTGCTGATCCAGGGCGAACCCGACGCCTCCAGCTTCCCCTCGGGCGGCCTGCGCGCCACCTTCGAAGCACGCGGCTACACCGCGTGGGACGTGACCAGCCCTGCCTACATCCTTGAAAATCCCAACGGCACCTTCCTGTGCATCCCCACCGCGTTCGTTTCGTGGACCGGCGAGGCCCTGGACAAGAAGACCCCGCTGCTGCGCGCCAACCAGGCCCTGAACAAGCAGGCCCAGCGCGTGCTGAAGCTGTTCGGCACCGAAACCAAGCTGCCCTTGGTCTCGTTTGCCGGTCCCGAACAGGAATACTTCCTCATCGACCGCAACTTCGCCTTCGCCCGGCCCGACCTGCACATCTGCGGTCGCACCCTGTTCGGCGCCAAGCCCGCCAAGGGCCAGGAATTCGAAGACCAGTACTTCGGCGTCATTCCCCGCCGCGTGCTGTCCTTCATGATGGAAGTGGAGCGCGAGCTGTTCAAGCTCGGCGTGCCGGTGAAGACCCGCCACAACGAAGTGGCCCCCAGCCAGTACGAAATCGCCCCCATCTTCGAGACCAGCAACCTGGCCACCGACCACAACCAGCTGATCATGACCGTGATGCGCAGCGTGGCCAAGCGCTACGGCATGGTCTGCCTGCTGCACGAAAAGCCCTTCGCGGGCATCAACGGCTCGGGCAAGCACCTCAACTACTCCATCGGCAACGCCGACCTCGGCAGCCTGTTCGATCCCGGCGACAGCCCGCATGAAAACGCCCAGTTCCTGGTGTTCTGCGCCGCCGCCATCCGCGCCGTGCACAAGTACGGCGCCCTGCTGCGCGCCACCGTGGCCTCCGCCTCCAACGACCATCGCCTGGGCGCCAACGAAGCCCCGCCGGCCATCATGTCCGTGTACCTCGGCGAACAGCTGGCCGACGTGTTCGAGCAGATCAAGACCGGCAAGGTCAACGGCTGCAAGAAGGCCTGCGTCATGAACATCGGCGTGGACGTGCTGCCGCCGCTGCCCATGGATCCGGGCGACCGCAACCGCACCAGCCCCTTCGCCTTCACCGGCAACCGCTTCGAATTCCGCGCCGTGGGCTCGTCCATGTCCATCGCCGGTCCCCAGGTTGCCCTGAACACCATGATGGCCGAGTCGCTGGACTACATCGCCACCGAACTGGAAAAGGCCACCAAGGGCGACCCCACGAAGCTCAACGAGGCCGTGCAGAAGCTGCTCCAGAAGATCATGAAGGAGCACGACAAGGTCATCTTCAACGGCGACGGCTACTCCGAGGAATGGCACAAGGAAGCGGCCAAGCGCGGCCTGCCCAACCTGAAGACCACGCCCGACGCCCTGCCCGTGCTGAGCAGCCCCGAAGTGGTGAAGCTGTTCACCTCTTACGGCGTGTTCAGCGAAGCGGAAGTGAAGTCGCGCGAGGAAATCTACCTCGAGCAGTACTGCAAGACCGTTGCCACCGAAGCCAACCTGGTCATCCGCATGGCCCGCACCATCATCTTCCCCGCCGCCATGCGCTACCAGGGCGAACTGGCCGCCACCTGCGCCAACCTGAAGGCCGCCGGGCACGACTACAAGGTGGTCGCCCTTGAAGACGTGACCGCCAAGCTGCGCGCCATGCAGGCCGCCGTGGGCGAACTGGAAAAGAAGATGGAACACGAGGCCGCTGGCACCCACGCCGAAGCCAAGCACATGTGCGACGTGATCCTGCCCGCCATGCTGAAGGTGCGCGAATACGCCGACGCGCTGGAAGCCGTGGTGGCCGACGACCTGTGGGCCCTGCCCAGCTACCAGGAAATGCTGTTCATCAAGTAGGGCCCGCGCCCTGCCGGACGGCAGACATGCAATGACACGGGCCGCCCTTCGGGGCGGCCCTTTGCGTGCCCCAGGGCAACGGATGACAGGCCAGCCGCCATGGCCCCGTGCCTTGCGCTTGACGCCGGGCGCGGCCCCGTCTAGGGCATGAAGCACCACGCGGCACCCCTTCCCGCGCACATTTCCGCCACCAGGCGCAAAAGAGGTTTCCATGGCCAACCAAGAAGAAGACGACGGCTACGACTACCTGTTCGAGGCAGCCTACGAGGCGCTGGAAGAAAGCGGCTTCACCGGCCTTCTGGTGAGCGGCTACGAGGACATGCCCGAACCCGCCCCGGTGGAAGGGCACATGCCCGACCTGACCGCCACCAACGCCAAGGGCGTGGCCTGCATCTTCGAGATCTGCCCGCGCGAGGCATTCGCCACACAGGAACTGGCGGAACGGCTGCTGGCCTTCGCCCGCCACGCGGAAGCCATCAAGGGCCATCTGGTACTCATCGTGCCCGAAGGCGAAGAGGACGTGGCCTGGGCCTTCCTGTCCGAGCACGCCATACCCGAGGACCGCCTGGACGTCTGGGAAGCGTAGGATCGGCCTGGCCCCTTACCCCCCTATCCCCGGTCGCGCACGTCGCACCGCCACGAACACAGCGGGGCGCAGCAGCCAAGGCCCTGGCGCAGTTCCGTCAGGTCCGGACCGGACGTGTATGGGCCGAACGTGGCTGGGCCTGACGTATTTGGGCCGGACGGGTCTGGACCAGGCATATCCGGTGACAGGGCTGATGCCGCGCGGGGCGGCGCCATGAGCAGGCACAGATAACGACCGCGCGCGGCGTCCCAGAGCAGTTCCGGGCAACGCGGCAGGTAGCCGTGCAGCCGGTGCGAAACCTGGCACTGGTCGGACAGGCAGCACCAGCCGCAGCCCACGCAGGGCGTATGGGACATGAAGGCACCGTGAACAGCTTCGCGGGCAAGCCGTCCCCCAGTTGGCGAACAGGCTGCGGGGGTGGCTCCGGGCCGCGCGGGTTCCTTGCCCCTTTCGGAGCAGGCACGGTCTGGGGAGGGGATTGTGCGGCACCGTACACCCCGGCGGGGGGCATGGCAAACCGCGCATCCTGCTGCAACCCGCCCCGGCTGTGGCTGTGCCGTCGCACCGCCCGCCCGGGGCTCTCCGGGGCGGTTGCATGCCGTTACCATTTGCCCCTTGCCATCCGCCCCCGGCGGTTCTAGAAGGCATCCAGCCAGAACCGTCCGCAACCCGGCAAGAACCGTCCGCAACCCAGCAAGAACCATTCGCAACCCGGCAAGAACCGCCCGCAGTCCTGCAAAGCCCGCTCCCCAACCCCGGTACCTCCGCCGAAACGCCACCCATGCCGCGCCGCTCCCGCCTGTTCCGTCTCCTTGTCCTGCCAGCCCTGCTGGCGGTGGTGCTGCTGGCCCATCCCCCCTTGCGCCACGGCCTGGTGGGCCTGGCCCGCTATGCCAAGGCCCGGCTGTACGACTACCGCCTGTTCGACGATTCCGACCTGGTCACCGATGTCTCCGCCCGCGAGTCGGTGCCCCTGGAACGCCTGGCCGACGGCAATACCCTGTACGTGCTGGTCATGGGGCAATCCAACGCCGCCAACGAGGTGGATACCCCCCTGCCCTCCGATGAACTGGAAAACGTGTTCATCGAGTATGACGGCACCCTGTACCCCGCCGAGGATCCCATGCTGGGCGGCACGGGCGAGCGGGGCTCGGTGTGGTCGCGCTTCGCGCGGCTGGCCCTGGCCACGGGCCGCTGGCGGTACGTGGTGCTGTCGGTCATCGCCGAGGGCGGCTCGCCGCTGTCCTACTGGCTGCCCGGCGGCCCGGTGCGCCCCAAGCTGGAGGAACGGCTGCGGGCCATCCAGCAATTGCCCATCCGGCCGGACTACGTGTTCTGGTTCCACGGCGAATCGGACGCCCTCAATTCCCTGCCGCGCCTGCTGTACAAGTACGATTTCCTCGACCTCGTGGGCACCCTGCGCACCTTCGGCATCGACAACCCGGTGCTGGTCTCGCAAACCTCGCTGTGCCGCCGCTTCGGCAGCGAATCGGTGCGCCAGGCGCAGCAGGAACTGGCCCTCCAGGTGCCCAACGTGACCCTGGGGCCGGACACCGACGAGGTGGGCCTGCCCTTCCGTCGCGACGGATGCCACTTCACCGACGCGGGCGGCGACATCGTGGCCGGGCTGTGGATGGACGCCATGCTCGACGCCGAGCAGTCCGCCGAATAGCCCGCGCCGCTTCCTGCCCGCGCTCACGTCCTGCCCGCTCCTTCCTGTCAGCCCCCCTTCGCCCCGCGCCCACCGTTTCCCGTCGGCCCGGCACTTCGTCATGGCCAGCGGACGCCCCCCGCATCCAGATTCAAAAAGTCAGTATTGCCGGAACGTTCTGCAATAACTTCTTTCGCCGTTCAACCAATGCGATTGGCTGCCCAGACAGTTTTACCCCCACCACGCGCAGACCCCCGGTTTTCGCCGTTTGGCCCGGTTTTTTGCGCGGCGCCGCATGGCCCTCCGGCGAAGCGCAAATATTTCCACGTGAATTTCCAAACATGGTAGCGGTTACTGACATTGGGTGATATACGGATGATAGACCATTAGTCTGTTCGATACGCGAACCTGCCCACGCCCCTCGCCGGGCGGGCCTTTTTGCGTCGGCTCCCGTCTGGATGACGGGGGGGGTGGCGGAGGCGAAGGGGAGTGACGGTGTCAGGACGTGGTCCGTGACGCCGGTCATGTTCATCGGCGACGGAATCGGGCATGCAGGCAGCGGCAGGCCCCGCACCGCCGCAGACCGACGCCGCCGGGCCTTTTTCGACAGCGATTGGGGGCACGACACGCGTGAAATGCCAATCGTAGCATTGGGATCTGATCGGTAACACCAATTTTACAAACGTAACACCGTGAGGTAACCCACCAGAACTCCACTTCCTCCGCGTTTCCGTCCTCCATCGACGGGCAAACGCCAACCCGGCGGACACGGTCGCCGCCGGCGCGCACCGCATGTCAGGCGCTCCTGACATGGCATGCGCACGCAACGGGCATTCCAATGCCGCGGCCGCGCCGCGGTTTCACTGGTTTCCGGAGGTGACCGATGGTTTTCGACATCCTGCATCTTGCTATCATTCTCTTCCTCATCGCGGGGCTCGCGTTCGCGGGCGGCCCGCTCATCCTCGCCCTGCTCGTGGCTCCACGGGCGCGCGGCGGCGACCTGGGCATGTCCTACGAATGCGGCATGCGCCCCCATGGTAACGCCTGGACCCGCTTCGGCATCAACTACTACGTCTACGCCCTGCTGTTCATCGCCTTCGACGTGGACGTGCTGTACCTGTTCCCCGCCGCCGCCCACTACCACACCACCGTGGGCTGGGCCGCCTTCGTCGAAATCTGCGTCTTCCTGTTCTTCCTCGTGCTTGCCCTGGTCTATTTCCGCGCCAAGGGGGTGTTCACATGGCCGCGCAAGATTGCCCTGTAAGGCCCCCGCTCATCGCGCCGGCCACGGGCGGAATTGATGCACCCATCGTCAACGTGGCGCCGGTGCAGAAAATCCTGGACGTGTGCCGGGCCATGTCGCTGTGGCCCATGACCTTCGGCCTGGCCTGCTGCGCCATCGAAATGATGGCGGTGGGCATGGCCCGGTTCGACATCTCGCGCTTCGGGGCCGAAGTGTTCCGCCCCTCGCCGCGCCAGTCGGACCTGATGATCGTGGCGGGCACCGTCACCCGCAAGATGGCCCCGGCGCTGGTGCGCCTGTATGAACAGATGCCCGCGCCGCGCTATGTCATGGCGCTGGGCAACTGCGCCATCTCCGGCGGGCCGTTCAACTTCGAGGGGCAGTACGCCATCGTCGAAGGCGTGGACAACCTGGTGCCCGTGGACGTGTACGTGCCCGGCTGCCCGCCCCGACCGGAAGCGCTGCTGGAAGGATTGTTCCAGATCCAGCACAAGATCACCGGTCGCCGCTGGTGGCCCGTGCCCGCCGAAATCTCCGGATCCATGGGGGGTGGCGCATGACGCCCGATACGGCTTCCGTCACCCCCGACGTGCTGCTGGCCCCGCTGGACCCCGCCTACCTTGCCGATGAAAACCCGGCCCGCACCGGCCTGCGCTGGTCCGCCTTCCTGTCCGCAGACGCCCTGCCCCGCGCCGCAGCCTTGCTGCTGGAAGCGGGCTGGCACCTGGAGGACATCTGTGGCCTAGACGTGCGCGAAGGGCTGATGGCGGTGTACCACTTCGACCGCATGACATCCCCGGGCCGCCTGGCCATCCGGGTGCTGGCGGACCGCGAAACCCCGGTGCTGCCCTCCATTGCCGACATCTACCAGGGCGCGGAATGGCACGAGCGGGAAACCGCCGACTTCTACGGCATCGCCTTCACCGGCAATCCCAACTCCATGCCGCTGCTGCTGCCCGAAGGCATGCAGGGCCACCCCCTGCTGAAGGACGCCGCCGCCCGCGCGCCGCTGGCCGCCCTGCTGGCCGCGCAAGGCCGCGAGGACACCGTGCTGCGCAAGGCCGAGGGGTTCACCCTGCTGGAACCGGCAGAGGACGCCAAGCCCGCCAAACCGGCCAAGGCAAAGGCCGCCGCAACCGAGGAGGGCGCAGACAATGCATAGCACCGAGACCCTTCGGTCGCACGGTCCCGCCTGTCCCGCCGCCTCGGCGGACGGAGGCTGCGCCGACGACCAGATCGCGGGCGACGGCTACACCTGCCACTTCGAGCAGGGGGCCCGCCCGGAATCGCTCATCCTGAACATGGGGCCGCAGCACCCGTCCACCCACGGCGTGCTGCGCGTGCTTCTGGAACTGGACGGCGAATACATCGTCCGGGCCGAGCCTGTCCTTGGCTACCTGCACCGCATGCACGAGAAGATGGCCGAGGTGAAAACCCCCGCCCAGTTCATGCCCAACATGGGCCGGGTGGACTACCTGCACGCCCTGGCCTGGAACTGGGCCTACGTGGGCGCGGTGGAAAAACTGGCGGGCATCGAGATTCCCGAACGGGCCGAGTACCTGCGGGTAATCACCTGCGAGCTGAACCGCATCTCGTCGCACCTTCTGTGGTGGGGCGCCTACCTGCTGGACCTGGGGGCCTTCACCCCCATCATGTACGCCTTCGACGACCGCGAAATGCTGCTGGACCTGTTGCAGCTCATGACCGGCTCGCGCCTGACGTACAGTTCGTTCCGCTTCGGCGGGGTGTACACCGACGCCAGCCCCGCCTTCGTGCAGGGGGTGCGCCAGTTCGTCCCGCACCTGCGTTCGCGCCTGCCCATGTACACCGCGCTGGTGACGGAAAACATCATCCTGCGCCGCCGCATAGAAGAAGTGGGCGTCATCCCGCAGGACATGGTCGCCCGCTACGGGGCCAGCGGCCCGGTGGCGCGCGGCAGCGGCATTGCCTACGACGTGCGCCGGGCGGAACCGTACTCGGTGTACGACCGCTTCGACTACGAGATTCCCTTGCGCCACGAGGAATGCTCCATGGCCCGGTACATGGTGCGCATGGCCGAGATCGAGCAGAGCCTGCGCATCATCGAGCAGGCCGTCGAAAGCCTGCCCGATGGCGAGCACATGCACCCCAAGGCCCCCAAGCCCAGCTTCAAGCTGCCCGCCGGCGAATCGTACTTCGCGGTGGAAGGGGCACGCGGCAAGATCGGCGTATGGATCGCCAGCGACGGCGGCAAGACGCCCTATCGCGTCAAGCTGCGCGCGCCGGGCTTCTCCAACCTGGCCCTGTTCGCCGAATGCGCGCGGGGCACCCTGCTGGCCGACGCCGTTGCCATCCTTGGCAGCCTCGACATGGTCATCCCCGAAATCGACAGGTAGGCCGCCATGAATGCAACCATCTCCTTCGATTCCGTGCTGCACGTGGTGCTCGCGCTGGTGGGCGTGGCCGTCTTCGTGGGGCTGAACGGGCTTCTGCTCGTCTACGCCGAACGCAAGGTGGCGGGCTTCATCCAGCGCCGCCCCGGCCCCTACGAAGTGGGGCCGCAAGGCATATTGCAGGCCGTGGCCGACGCCCTGAAGCTGATCGGCAAGCAACTGGTACGCCCGGACAGGGCAGACCCGCTGCTGTTCTGGATGGCCCCGGTACTGGCCTTCTTTCCCGTGCTGCTGCTGTTTCTGCCCATTCCCTTCAGCCCGCTGCTCACCGGGTGGGACGTGAACCTCGGCCTGCTGCTCATCCTCGCCTTTGCCGGGTTCAACGTGCTGGCCCTGTTGCTTGCGGGGTGGGGTTCCAACAACAAGTACGGCCTGCTCGGCGCGGCCCGCGCCGTGGCCCAGTCCGTGGCCTATGAAATCCCCCTGCTGCTGGCCGTGCTGGCCATCGCCTTCCAGGAAGGCACGCTGAGCCTTTCCGCCATCGTGGGCGGGCAGGGCGGCATGCCGTGGCAGTGGAACATCGCCGTGCAGCCGCTGGCGTTCCTGATCTTCTTCGTCAGCGCGCTTGGCGAGACCAACCGCGCCCCCTTCGACCTGCCCGAGGCCGAATCGGAACTGACCGCAGGCTTCCACACCGAATATTCGGGCATGGGCTTCGGCATGTTCTTCCTGGCCGAGTACGCCAACATGATCGTGGCGTGCAGCGTGTGCACCGTGCTGTTCCTGGGCGGGTGGAAAGGCCCGTTCCTGGACGGCGCGTGGTGGTTCCTGGCCAAGGTGTACGGCCTGCTGCTGTCCATGATGTGGTTCCGCTGGACGTACCCGCGCGTGCGCTTCGACCAGCTGCTGAACCTGAACTGGCGGTGGCTGCTGCCCCTCGGCGTGCTGAACCTGCTGGCGACCGCGTTCGTCATGAAGCTGTAGGAAAGGGGGAATCGCCCAATGGCATCGATCTTCCGCACCATCGCCGACCTGTGGAGCCTTGTGGTGGGCCTTGGCATCACCGGCAAGGAATTCTGCAAGCCCGGCGTCACCGTGCACTATCCCCGGGCAGAGGTAACGCCGGAAGCGGCCGCCTCGTTCCGGGGGCCCATAGAACTCATCGGGCTGGACAAGGACCCGGCAAAGCCCAAGTGCATCGCCTGCATGCTGTGCGTGTCGGCCTGCCCCAGCAACTGCATAACCGTCACCCGCGCTCCCACCCCCAAGCCCACGCCCGAGGAACTGAAGGCCATGGCAGAGGCGGAAGCGCGCGGCGAAAAGCCCAAGAAGCCCGCGCCGCCCAAGGCGCCCGGCACCTGGGCCTACGACTTCTCGCTGTGCAGCCTGTGCGGCAGCTGCGTGGAGGCGTGCCCGGTGGATTCCATCGGCTTCTCGCACGACATCTACATGGTGGGGACCAAACGCGAGGACTTCGTGTTCGACCAGTTGGCGCGCCTTGCCCGCAAGGCGGCGGCCCGCAAGCCGGAACCGAAGCCCGCCGCGAAGGCCGCGCCCGAGGCGGCCACGGCACCGGCCGCACCCGTCGCCGCGCCCTCCGAACCCGGCACCGCAACCCCCGCAAGCGAGGCGTGACATGGAAACATTGGCAATCCTCGCCTTCGGTTTCTACTTCCTGGTCATCGTGGTCGGCTGTTTCATGGCCGTGGGCTGCGCCAGCCTGGTGCGGGCCCTGGTGGGCCTTGTGGCCACGCTGCTGGGCGTGGCGGGCATGTACCTGCTGCTCAACGCGCCGTTCATGGCCTTCATGCAGATCCTCATCTACGTGGGCGCCATCTGCGTGCTGATCTTCTTCGCGCTGATGCTGGCCCGGGCCGACGCGGGCGGCGACGAGGCGGACCCCGCCCCTGCCGCGCGCACCTTCAAGGGCGTGCTGGCGGCCATGCTGCCCGGCGCGCTGCTGGCCCCCATCCTGATGCTGCACCCCACGGCATCAAGGCTGGTTCCGGCAGAGGTTCCGCTGGCCGAGCTTGGCCGCAGGCTGATGGAGGACTACGTGCTGCCCTTCGAACTGATCTCGGTGGTCCTGCTCATCTCCATGGCCGGGGCCGTGCTGCTCGTCTGGGAAAGGAGGGACAAGTGAAACCGCTCGTGCTCTACCAACTGGCCTCCCTCGTGCTGCTGGGCGCGGGCCTAGCGGGGCTGGTCAAGCGGCGCACCCTGGTGGGCATGCTCATTGCCGTGGAGCTGATGCTCAACGGCGCGGGGCTGTCCATCGTGGCCGCCACCCAGCTCACCGGGGCCGACGCCACCCTCGGCCAACTGGCCACGCTGCTGGTCATGGGCCTTGCCGCCGCTGAAGCCACCGTGGCCCTGGCCGCCATCGTCGTGGTGTTCCGCCGTTTCGGCACCACCCGCACCGACGCCCTGGCAACCCTGAGGGAGCAGCAGTGATGACCGTGCCCAACACCATAGAATCCGCAAGCCTGCTCATTCCGCTGCTGATCACCCTGGTCGCGCCCTTCGCCATCATGCTGGCGCGCGGCAACGCCAACCGGCGCGAGGCCGTGTCGTTCATCGCCGCCGCGCTCACCTTCGTTTCGGTGCTGCAACTGGCGCCGGGGGTGCTTTCCGGGGTCATCTACACCTACACCGTCACCACCATCTTGCCCGGCGTCAGCCTGACCCTGTGCGCCGACGGCCTGGGCATGATCTTCGCGCTCATCGCCACCTTCCTGTGGGGCTTCGCCACCAGCTACAACATCGGGTACATGCGCGGGCTGAACGAACACGCCCAGACGCGCTACTACACCTGTTTCGCGGTGGCCATCTTCGGCGCGGTGGGCGTGGCCTTCTCGGCCACGGTGTTCACCCTGTACCTGTTCTACGAGGTGATCACCGTCTTCACCTACCCGCTCGTCGCGCACCACCAAGACGCGGAGGGCTTTGCCGGGGCGCGCAAGTACCTCGTGTACCTCATGGGCACCTCCAAGCTGTTCCTGCTGCCCGCCATGATCCTGACCTACGTGCTTACCGGCACGCTGGACATGCGCCTTGGCGACGTGCTGAACGGCATGTTCCCGCCCGACGTCATCGCCGCGCATCCCAACCTGGTGCGGGTGACCTACGTGCTGTACATCGCGGGCCTGGCCAAGGCGGCCCTGGCCCCGTTCCACAACTGGCTGCCCTCGGCCATGGTGGCCCCCACGCCCGTCTCGGCCCTGCTGCACGCGGTGGCCGTGGTCAAGGCGGGGGTGTTCTCCGTGAGCCGGATCATCCTTTCCGGCTTCGGGGTGCAGGCCATGGACACGCTGGGCCTTGGCCTGCCCACGGCGTGGCTGGCGGCCTTCACCATCATCGGGGCCTCGCTCATCGCCCTGACCAAGGACGACATCAAGGCCCGGCTGGCCTATTCCACGGTCAGCCAGCTCTCGTACGTGATCATCGGGGTGGCCCTGCTGACGCCGTCCGCCGTGCAGGGCGGGCTGATGCACATCCCCCACCACGCCTTCTCCAAGATCACCCTGTTCTTCGGCGCCGGGGCCATCTACGTGGCCACGCACATCAAGAAGATCAGCCAGATGAACGGCCTTGGCCGCCGCATGCCGTGGACCTTTGGGGCGTTTGCCCTGGCGTCCCTTTCCATGATCGGCATGCCGCCGGTGTGCGGCTTCGTCTCCAAGTGGTACATCGTCAACGGTTCGCTCCAGGCCGGGCAGACCGCCCTGCTGGTGGCCCTCTTGCTGTCCACCCTGCTCAACGCGGGCTACTTCGTGCCCATCTTCTACCGGGCGTTCATGCTGCCGCCCGCTCCGGACGCCAACATCGAACAGTACGGCGAAGCCCCCGCAACCATGGTCATACCGCTGTGCCTGACCGGGGCCATATCGCTGCTGCTGGGCCTGTACCCGCAGGTGTTCCTGAACTTCATCCAGGCGTTCGGCCACTTCTAGGAGCGCACCATGAACGGACTCGGAGCATTCCTTGAACGCCAGCGCGAACTGCGCGGCGCATGGCTGAAGGCGCTGTACGGGGTGCTGGCCGCCCTCGTGTTGCTGAACCTGTTCGTCGGCCCGCACGAACCGCACTTCGGCCTTGATGCCTACCCCGGCTTCTGGGCGCTGTTCGGCCTTGTGGTGGGCGTGCTGATGGTGGTGATCATGAAGCGCGTGGTGCAGCCCGTCATCGTGCGCAGGGAGGACCACTATGGAGACATCTAGCTTCATCCACCCCGCCATAGGGTTCCTGGCCCTGGCGGCGGTGCTGCCCTTCCTGCGGGGCAAATGGTGGAACTGGCTGCTGCCCGCGCCTGCGGTGCTGGCCGTGTTTGCCGTGTTCACCATGACGCCGGGCGACCACCTGACCCTGAACTGGCTGGGGCAAACCCTGCTGCTGGGCCGCGTGGACAAGCTGTCGCTGGTCTTCGCCCAGGTATTCGCCGTCATGTCGGTGGCGGGCATGCTGTACGCCATGCACGTCAAGGACCGGGGGCAGCACATTGCCGCCGCCCTGTACGTGTCGGGCGGGTTCGGCTGCGTGTTCGCGGGCGACTACCTGACCCTGTTCGTGTTCTGGGAACTGATGTCCATCGGCTCCACCTTCCTCGTGCTGCTGAACCGCACGCGCGAGTCGGTGCTGGCGGGCTTTCGCTACTTTCTCTACCACACCGCCGGGGGCCTGCTGCTGCTGGCGGGGCTGCTGATCCGCTACAAGGCCCTGGGCACGTGGGAATTCACGCCCATGGCACCCGGCAGCGCCCACCTGTACGAATGGCTGATCCTGGCCGGGTTCTGCGTCAACGCCGCCGTGGTGCCGCTGCACGCATGGCTGCCCGACGCCTACCCGCGCGGGACGGTGACCGGCTCCGTATTCATGTGCGCCTACACCACCAAGACGGCGGTGTACGTGCTGGCGCGCGGCTTTGCCGGGTGGGAGATCCTGGCGGCGGCGGGCACGGTGATGGCGGTGTACGGCGTGCTGTACGCGTGCATAGAAAACAACGCACGACGCATCCTGTCGTACCACATCGTTTCGCAGGTGGGGTACATGGTGGCGGGCATCGGCGTGGGCACGGCCATGACGCTGAACGGCGCGGTGGCCCATGCCTACGCGCACATCCTGTACAAGGGCCTCCTGTTCATGGGCACCGGCTGCCTGCTGTACGCGGCGGGCACGGCCAAGCTGGACAAGCTGGGCGGCCTGGCCGCGCGGCTGCCGTGGGTCATGGTGCTGTACATGGTGGCGGCCCTGTCCATCTCGGGCATGCCGGTGTTCAACGGGTTCATCTCCAAGACCATGACCATCACCGGCGCGGCGGAAGCGCACCGGACACTGGTTGCCCTGGGCCTTGAAATCGCGGCCGTGGGCACGTTCATCTCGGTGGGCATCAAGCTGCCCTACTTCGCCTTCTGGGGCGGCAAGCCCACGGACAACGACCGTGTGCTGGCCCCCATCCCGTGGAACATGTACGCGGGCATGTCCGTGCTGGCCGTGCTGTGCATCCTGCAGGGCGTGGCCCCGTCCATCCTGTACGCCTACCTGCCCTTCGAGGTGGAACACCCCTACGTGCCGTGGTCCGTGTGGCACGTGTTGCAGTCCTTGCTGCTGCTGGGCTTCTCGGGCCTGGCCTTCTACCTGCTGCGCAAGGTGATCACCCCGCACGAGGGGCTGAACCTGGACGTGGACATTGCCTACCGCGCGGTGGGTACCGGGGCGCTGCGCTTCGTGTGCCGCCCGCTGGCCTTCCTGGACGACCGCTGGACCGAGGCCTACCGCACGGGTGGCCTGCGCGGGCTGATGGGCATTGCCCTCGGCTCCGTGTGGTTCGACCGGCGGGCCATCGACGGCGTGGTGGACGGCAGCGCACGCACGGTGCGGGGCATCGGCGGGCTGGGCGCACGCACGCAGAACGGCAGTCTCCAGGATTATCTGGGACTGGCCGCCTTCTTCGCGCTGTGTGTGTTCGGACTCGTATGGTATCTCGGTTAGCCGCAACGGGACCCACAAAAAACGGAGACGCCTGTGTATCCTGACATACCGGTCCTCAGCATCCTGATCTTCCTGCCGCTGGTGGCGGCGGCGCTGCTGCTGCCCCTGCGCGACGACGAGACCGTGCGCCGCGTGTCGCTGGCGGCGTCGCTCATCGGCCTTGCGGCGGGGTGGCCGCTTATCGCCTTCAACCCCGACGCCGGCTTCCAGTTCGTCGAACGCATGACCTGGGTGGCCCGCTGGGGCCTTGAATATCACCTGGCCGTGGACGGCATCAGCATCCTGATGGTGTGGCTGACCTTGTTCACCCTGCCGCTGTGCGTGCTGTGCTCGTGGACGTACATCGGCAAGCGGGTGAAGGAATTCCACGTCTGCCTGCTGCTGATGACCTCCGCCTGTATCGGCGTGTTCACCTCCATGGACCTCGTGCTGTTCTACGTGTTCTGGGAAGCCATGCTCATCCCCATGTACCTGCTCATCGCGGTATGGGGCGGGGCAGAGCGGCGCTACGCGTCCATCAAGTTCTTCCTGTACACCCTTGCCGGGTCCACCCTGCTGCTGGTGGCCATCGTGGCCTTCCGCATCGCCGGGGGCACCTTCTCCATCCCGGACCTGATGCAGCAGACCTTCGGGTTCCGCTTCCAGTACTGGGCCTTTCTGGCCATGGCCCTGGCCTTTGCCATCAAGGTGCCCATGTTCCCGTTCCACACCTGGCTGCCCGCCGCCCACGTGCAGGCACCGTCCGCAGGCAGCGTCATCCTTGCCGCCGTGCTGCTGAAGATGGGCACCTACGGGTTCCTGCGCTTCTGCCTGCCGCTGACGCCGGAAGCCAGCGTGCACTTTGCCCCGCTGATGATCGGCGTCTCGGTGGTGTCCATCCTGTACGGGGGGGCGGTGGCCCTTGGGCAGACCGACATCAAGAAGCTGGTCGCCTATTCGTCGGTGGCCCACATGGGCTTCGTGACGCTGGGCATCTTCCTGTTCCAGAAAAGCGGCGTGCAGGGCGCGCTGCTGCAGATGCTGAACCACGGCATCGTCACCGGCGCCATGTTCATGATGATCGGCGCACTGTACGAACGCAGCCACAGCCGCGAGGTGGCGGACAACATGGGCCTTGGCAAGTACCTGCCCGCGTTCATGTTCTTCTGGGGGCTGTATGCCCTGGCCTCGTTCGGCTTTCCCGGCACCAACGGCTTTGTGGGCGAAGTGCTGGTGTTCGTGGCCGCCTTCCAGCAAAGCCTGACCGTGGGCGCGCTGATCGTGCCCGGCGCCCTGCTGGCGGCGGCGTACATGTTCCGGGTCAGCCTGCGCATGGCCTGGGGCAGCCCGTCCACGGCCAAGACCTGGAACGACCTGAACTGCCGCGAATGGACCTACCTGCTGCTGCCCGCCGTGCTGGTGCTGTGGATAGGCCTTGCCCCCGCGCCCTTCCTGCGGCTGATCGACCCTTCCGTTGACCGGCTGCTGGCCGACCTGCGCGGGCGCGCCCCGGTGAAGGAAGCGCCGCTGGCCCTCAATCACGCCGACGCGGTGCGGCATGAACCGCCCGCCATCCTCGCATCCGCCGCCATCGCCAAGGAGGTGCGCCAGTGAACCTCGACCTTGCCCTGCTTGTTCCCGAGTGCGCCATGCTGCTGGTGGTGGCCGTGCTGTTCGTGCAGGCACTGTCCGCAGGGCCTGCCTCGGTGGCGGCCCACCGCTGGCTGCCCCTGGGCGCGCTGGCGGTAACGGCCGCATCCGTGGTGGCTCTCCCCGCCGAAGGTCTGCTGCTGTGGGATGCCTACAAGGTGGACGCCCTCTCGCAGTTCTTCAAGCTGTGCGTGGCGGGCGGCTTCTGCATCGCCGTGCTCAACGCCACCCGCCAGCCCACGCTGGAGGAAGGCAAACGCGCCGACTACTTCCTGTTCCTGGGGGTATCGGCGTGGGGCCTGATGCTGCTGGCCTCGTCCGCAGAACTGGTGACCCTGTACCTTGCGCTGGAACTGTCGTCGTACAGTCTGTACGTGCTCATTCCCCTGCGCGGGCGTACCCGTGAGGGGGCAGAGGCAGGCGTCAAGTACATCCTGTTCGGCGCGGCGGCCACGGCCATTTCGCTGTACGGGCTGTCGTACATCATGGCCGCGCACCAGACCACGTACATCGCGGCACTGGCCGCGCGCGACTGGTCGTGGGCGGCAAGTCCCACTGCCGTTGTCGGCCTGTCGCTGTTCCTGTGCGGCATGTTCTACAAGCTGGCCCTGTTTCCGTTCCACTTCTGGTGCCCCGACGTGTATCAGGGCGCCAGCAACGAAACGGCGGCCTACGTGGCCACCCTGCCCAAGCTGGGCGCGGTGGTGGTGCTGGTGCGCCTGGCCGCCGTGCTGCACCCCGGCCTGGAAATAACCACGGCCATCGCCTGGCTGGGCGTTCTTTCCATGACCTTCGGCAACCTGTGCGCCCTGGTGCAGAAGGACGTGAAGCGCATGCTGGGCTTCTCGTCCGTGGCGCACGCGGGCTACGTGACCGTGGGCCTCGTGTCCGGCACGGCAGAGGGCCTTGCCGCCGCCGCGTTCTACGCGCTGGTGTACGTGGTCATGAACCTGCTGTGCTTCTGGGTGGTGGCCCGCGTGGCCGTGGACGGGCGCAACCTGGCCCTGTCCGACCTCAACGGGCTGCACCGCAGATCCCCGGTGCTGGCCTTTGCCCTTGGGGTGGGCGCCTTCGCCCTGGTGGGCCTGCCGCCCACGGCGGGCTTCATGGGCAAGCTGTTCCTGATCACGGCGGCGTGGAACCACGGCTACAACTGGCTGGTCATCGCCCTGGCCCTGAACAGCGCCATTGCCATCTACTACTACCTGTCGCTGGTGCGCCACGCCTATACCGAGCCTGACGAAAACACCTCGCTGCCCGCGCCCGACCAGAGCGCGTTCAGCCTGGGCGGCGCGGTGGCGCTGGCCGCCGCCACGCTGGTGCTGGGCATCGTGCCTTCGCCGCTGTTCGAGAGGGCGGTCAAGGCGGGCATGGCCCTCTTCGGCTAGGGTTGGAAACAAGCCCCTGAAAACCACCGACGGAGCCTTGGCTTCCGACCTCTGCAACACGAATCCCCCGGCCCCGCACAACGGGACCGGGGGATTTTTTACGCTTGCAAAGGCGAGACGCGCTCGACAGCCCCCGCACCCTTCCCCTAGCATGGGCGCGTCCGCGCGGGGCACAACCTCTCCGTCTTCTCCGTCCCCCGCGCCATACCAAACCGGAGACGCAGCCATGCCCGAACACGCCCCATCCGCCCAACTCGGCGCCGCCATCACGCCCGACCCCGCGAAGGGACCGCTGCTTGTCGCCCACCTTGGCGGACCCAAGACCGGCAGCAGCGCCATACAGGCCTTCTGCGACCACAACCGCACCGCGCTGTTCCGCCAGCACGGCATTCTCTATCCCACGCTGAACCCTGACCGCGTGCCTGACGCAACGCGACCCGAAATTCCCGGCGATCCGAACCTTGAGCTGCCGCACCACGGGGCCGTCATCATGGGCATGCAGCCCGACGCACAGGACGACTACCTGGACCGGGCGACAGCCGTCTGCCGTGCGGCCGGCACCCCCATCCTGCTGCTGAGCCTGGAGGCTCCCAGCCTGCCCGCCTACGCGGACATGGTGCGCCGCCATACGGAGCGCACGGGCCTGCGGTCCGTGGCCGTGTGCTACGTGCGCAGGCAGGACACCTGGATGGAGGATGCCTGGAAGCAGTGGGGACTGAAGTACGACCAGTACCCCACGGCGGACACCTTCGCCCAGGCGCTCATGGACCGGGCGCTGGACGACGTGTTCTTTCGCGCCGCCGTTTCGGTGTTGGAGCATGCCTGGCTGGACGAGGTGTGGGGCTCCATGGACCCCGCCGACGTGGTGGTGCGCCCCTACGAGCGCTCCGCCCTGCAATGCGGCGACGTGGTGGCCGACCTGCTGGGCCTGCTGGGGGTGGGCTCCATCGCCCACCTGCCCTCGCCGCCCGCCACCAACTTCAACACCAACCACGGCTTCACGCCGCAGGCCATCAAGCTGCTGCGCACGGTACGCTCCATGTTCGGCGGGGTGTTCGACAACGGTCCCTATGAAATGCTGTACGATGCGCTGCCCCGTGCCGCCGCTGCCCCTTTCGGGCACGTGGGGCTGCTGTCGCCCGGCATGCGCGCCAAGGTGCTGGCTCACTACGCCCCTTGCAACGAACGACTGGCCAGGCGCATCCCCGGCCACCGGGACGGCGTGCTGTTCCGCGAAGCTCCAGACCCGGAGGCACCCTGGTGGCCCGACCGCGACCTGACCGCACAAGAGGTGACCACCATGCTCATGCAGTGCGTCCACCACCAGCATGTCCGCCTTACCTCGCTGCAAGGGCGCATCGAACGGCTGGAACGACTGGAAAGGAAGGCGCGCAGGCGTCTGGCCGCGCTGGACGGGGGACAGGGCGCGCCGGAATGAACACCCTTTTGAAGGTGACATCACCAGACAGGGGCCATCCGCACGCATTCCATGCGCACTGCGGGATGCCAAACACACCACCCGGCACAGCATCCTGTGCCAATGTCACGCCAAGTCACACTTCCGTGACTGCCGCGCCAAAACCTGCTAGTGTCCTGCCGCAGGGCGGGTTTTTACTGCAACACACTGGTATTTTGGGCTAATACGCCAATGCGACTGCGCGCGGACACGCACCCGCAACAACGGGAATGGCATGCGCGCGAACGCCGTTCGACGCAGGCCTTTCCGGTCGGCTCCCGCCGCCGCGCCGTTCACGCAACCCTTGCCTTCACGAGAACCACCACATGCTCATCGGTCCCCACACCCACGACGAATTCATGGACGTTGCGCGCAATTTTCACGGCTACCCGGCCCCCGGCCTGATCATCGGCGGCTACATGGTCGAACTGGCCCGCCAGGGCCTGCCGGAAGGCGTGCTGTTCGACGCCATTTCCGAGACCGAACAGTGTCTGCCCGACGCGGTGCAACTGCTTACCCCCTGCACGGTGGGCAACGGCTGGCTGCGCATCATGAACTTCGGCATCTACGCCGTCTCGCTGTTCGACAAGCGCACCGGCGAAGGGGTGCGCGTGCATCTGGACGTGGACAAGATGGGCCCGTGGGGCGAAATCCGCACCTGGTTCCTGAAGCTGAAATCCAAGAAGGACCAGGACACGCCGCTGTTGCAGGCGCAGATCAAGGAGGCGGGGCCGGACATCCTGACCGCCCGGCCCATCACCATCCGGCCCGACCGGCTGGGCCACAAGGGCAAGGGGCTGGTGGGCCGCTGCCCGCTGTGCGGCGAATACTATCCGGTGTCCTCGGGCGGCATCTGTCGTTCGTGCCAGGGCGAATCGCCCTACCACGCCGGGCCGGGCCTGGCCTTCGAGGGCCAGCCCGCCCTGCGCGCCGTACCCGTGGCCGAGGCCGTGGGCAAGCGCGCCCTGCACGACATGACCCGCATCGTGCCCGGCGAGCACAAGGACGCGGAATTCACCGCCGGGCAGGAACTGACCGCCGGGGACATCTGCCGCCTTCAGATGATGGGGCGCAACTCCATCTACGTGCAGGACGCCGCCGATTCCGATGATGCCTGGGTGCACGAGGACGAGGCCGCCAAGACCTTCGCCGCCATGCTGGCGGGCGAGGGCATCGCCATGCGCGAGGACCCGCGCGAGGGCAAGGCCAACCTTGTCGCCACCCGCGACGGCCTGCTGATGGTGGACACCGAACGGCTGGAACGCTTCAACCTGGTGCCCGACGTGATGTGCGCCACCCGCCAGGGCTACAGCATGGTGCTGGCGGGGGCCAAGGTGGCGGGCACGCGGGCCATCCCGCTGTATCTCTCGCGCGAGAACTTCATCAAGGCCACGGCCATGCTCCAGGACGGCCCGCTGCTGCGGGTGCTGCCCATGCGCGCCGCGAAAATCGGCATTCTGGTCACCGGCACCGAGGTATTCCAGGGGCTGATCCAGGACAAGTTTGCGCCCATCATCACCCAGAAGGCCCAGCGCCTGAACTGCGAGGTGGTGAAGACCGTGTTCGCCCCCGACGACGCGGCCCTGATCACCCAGGGCGTGCGCGACCTGATCGCCGCCGGGGCGGACCTGGTGGTGACCACCGCCGGGCTGTCCGTGGACCCCGACGACGTGACCCGCAAGGGGCTGCTGGACGCGGGCCTTACCGACATGCTGTACGGCCTGCCCATGCTGCCCGGCACCATGAGCCTTGTGGGGCGCATCACCAGCGAGCAGGCCCCCCACCCCGTGCAGGTGGTGGGCGTACCCGCCTGCGCGCTGTTCTTCAAGACCACCGCGCTGGACATCCTGCTGCCGCGCCTGCTGGCCGGGGTGCAAATCACCCGGCGCGACCTGGCGAAGCTGGGCGACGGCGGCCTGTGCATGGAATGCAAGAGCTGCACGTATCCCAAGTGCCCGTTCGGCAAGTAGCACCGGGCGGCACCTGTACCGAAAGCGAAACCGGGGCAGCCAGCGCTGCCCCGGTTTTTCATGCTCCGGCCCCGGTCCGCGCCCCGGTGCCGCCCACTGCCCGGTGCACCCCGTCTCCCCCCATCTGACACACCTCCCCTCCGGCGCATCCCCACTTGACGCGCCGGGCAGCCATCCCGATACTCCCCGCATGAGCCGCACCCCACGCCATGCCGCCGTCCGCTTCTGGCGCGACCCGGACCTGCCCGAAGTGGAGGTGCGCCGATCGAGCTACAACGAGGAAACCTTCCGCCGCCACACCCACGCCGCCTATTCCATCGGGCTCATGGACGGCGGGGCCGCCTCGTTCATGCTCGAAGGCGCGCCGCACCGGGCCGTGGCCGGACAACTGGTGCTCATCGAGCCGGACAGGGTGCACGCCTGCAATCCCGACCGAGACACCTTCTTCGCCTACCGCATGTTTTACGTGGACCCGGCATGGCTGGCGGAACTTGCCGATCAGGCTGAACGGACTGAACGGGCCGAGCGGACACCCTCCTCAGAAACCCCGCCCTGCTCCGCCCCCGCCTGCGAACAGGATAAACCCGGTGAACGGGGGGTATTCCGCACTTCCGGCCCCCCCGGCTGTTGCGACCACCCGGCCCCGCTGCCCCGCTTCCGCGCGCCGGTGGTGGACTGCCCGCAAACCATGGCCGCGTGGTCGGCCCTGTACGATGCGGTAACGCACGGCGGCTCGGTGCTGGAAAAGCAGTCGCTGCTGGTGCAGGCGGCAGAACTGCTGCTGGCCCGGCACTGCCTGCCCGCTTCCGGCGCGTGCCCAGCCATGAATCTCACGGTTCCCGCCGAGGCATGCGCGCCATCCCGGCCCGCCGAATCCGCCCCCCCGACGGACACCGCCGATGCGGTCGCCATAGTGGAGGCCGTACGCCGCCACCTGTGCGACCACGTGGCCGACCCGGTGCGCCTGGACGACCTGGCCCGCCTTGCCGGGCGCAGCCGCTGCCACCTGCTGCGCATGTTCCAGCAGGTCACGGGGCTGCCCCCGCACGCCTACCAGACCCAGTTGCGGGTAGAGGCGGCAAAGGGGCTTCTGGCTGCCGGGCATGCCATCACCCAGGTGGCGGCGGAAACCGGCTTTTCCGACCAAAGCCACTTCTCGCGCGTATTCCGCGACCTGACCGGGGCCACCCCACGCCAGTACCAGCAGGGCGGGTCCAACGGGGCCGACGACGCCGCGCCCGGCGGCACCGACAGCACCGGCACCAAAGCCTGACCCCGCACCGCCCCCAACGGACCTTCACGCCCCCCGGCATCGCAAAATCCTTCCATACGCCAGCGCCCCCCGATGCTAGTGGATGGTCCGGCGTGCCCGCACGCCGTCAACCGTCATCCACCAACGCGGAATGCCCGTCCGCAGGCACACCCGAAGGCCCCCGGTCATCCGATGCCGATCCACCCGGAACCGGCCAGGACAGGCCAAAGCCGTGCCCTTCGACCGCGCCTGCCGAACGGCGCATGCCGCACCCCATGGGAGATCGCGCATGAACCTCGATGCCACCAAGTTCGCCATCGTGCTCGACGGCGGCCTGCCGGGCGGCGTGGCGGCCAACGCCGCCGCCGTGCTGTCCCTGTCCGTGGGCCGCGCCTTTCCGGAAATCGTCGGCCCCGCCGTCACCGACGGCAACGGGGACGAGCACCCCGGCATTACCCAGTTGCCCATCCCCGTACTGCGCGCCGCGCCCGAGGCCCTGCCCGACCTGCGCCGCAAGGCCGAGGAACGCGGGCTGTTCTGCGTGGGCTTTACCCACACGGCGCGCACCGCCCGCAGCTACGACGCCTACATGCAACGCATGGCCGCCACCGCCCACGACGACCTCTGCTTCGTGGGCATTGCCATCGTGGGCGAACGCAGCGCCGTGGACGGACTGTGCGGCGCGCTGCCCATGCTGCGCTGACCGACCGCCCGCATCGCCTCCCGCGCTGGCCGGTGAGCGCCGGGGGGCCCCGCCACCGCGCCCCCCCACCAGTTCCCTACCCCCGCATACGCCACAAAGGGCCGGACATGTTCCGGCCCTTTGTCGTTTCCGCGCCCGCCGTGTGCGCGCCCCACTCCCAACGGCCCGGCCACGATCGTCCGGCGCCCGATATCCCGCTATTCCCGCACCGCACCCCTGCCGCCCCCCTGCTGTCCCTCTTCGTAAAGCAGACTTTACATCTCTTTCCGTCTCTTGATGGGCATTTCGTGCCGCCGAATCCGTACATACGGACAACAGGGCCTTCACACCTCAGCACGGAAGTTCAGCCCATGAGACAGCAACGGCACCACATGACGGTGCTCCACTCCATCGAAGAAGGATTGTGCACGGACAACACTCCATGTCCTGGCGCAAATATGATCGCCTGCTACCTGGAAAAGACGGCCACACCGGCAGATAGAAAACGCCTTGAATCGCATTTTGCGTCGTGCAGGGCATGCAGGGAAGACCTTCTGGAGCTGCGCAAGATTCTGAAGGCAACGGAAGTGAAGACACCGTTCGAGGTCGTTGAGGCGGCATTGGCGCTCGGCAGCCAGCACGAAACGGAGCCGGTCACGGGTCACGGAACGGATCAGGGTACGGAGGACGGCAATGACCACTATCTCATCCTTGGCTAGCTCCACCAGCACATCGTCGACCACCAGCAGCGGCACCACGCTGGACTCCGACGCCTTTCTGCAACTGCTCATCGCGGAACTGCAGAACCAGGACCCCACCAACCCCACCGATTCCACCGAGATGATCAACCAGATCGCCTCGTTCTCCACGGTGGAGCAGCTGACAGCCCTCAACGACACGGCCACGTCCATCTACGACTCGCTGACGGCCATGAGCCTGAACTCCGCCGTGAGCTTCATCGGGCAGTCCGTGCTGGCCGAGGGCGACGACATCTCCAAGACCGACGACGCCACCACCGTGGTCTCCTTCACCCTGGAATCGGACGCGGAAACCCTTACCGCGCACGTCTACGACTCCGACGGCACCATCATCAACTCCGTCTCACTCGGCGCCACGGACAGCGGCACCTACACCTTCTCCTGGGACGGCACCAACTACACCGGCACCGAAGTGTCCAACGGCACCTACAACGTGGTGTTCGAGGCCTACGACGAGGACGGCGACAGCCTGGAAGTCTCCACCATGGTGGCGGGTACGGTTTCCGGCGTCTCGGTGGAGGACGGCACCACGGTGCTCACCCTGTCCGATGGCCGCACGGTGAACCTTGAGGACGTCTACAGCGTCGTCTCCTCCGACGCATAACAACCAGCACGCGCACTGTCGCGGGAGCACCCCATGGGCCTTTCCTCCTCCATGTATTCCAGCGTCTCGGGGCTGCTGAGCACCGCCGAGTCCATCAGCGTCATCGGCAACAACCTCGCCAACTCCAGCACCACGGGCTACAAGTCCATGTCCATGCTGTTCGAGGACGTGTTCTATTCCTCCATCACCACGTCCGGCGGCATCGACCAGATCGGCAACGGCTCCGCCATCTCCGCCATTGCCACCGACTTTTCGCAGGGCTCGTACGAAGACACCTCCGAAGCCATGAACATGGCCATCGCGGGTGAAGGATATTTCATCGTCGAAGACCCCCAGAACGACGGCCAGATATTCTACACCCGCGCGGGCGACTTCACCTTCGACGACGAAGGCTATCTGACGAACTCCTCAGGCTATCAGGTGCAGGGCTGGGCGGTTGACCCGGACACGGCCACCACCAGCGACCCGTCAACCACCGGCGCCCTGGGCGACATCCAGCTGGAAAGCCGCACCTCGCCCGCCTCCGCCACCACCAACGTCTCGCTGGTGGTGAACCTGGACTCGGACGGCGACGACAACTCCACCTCCACCACCGACCCGTACTTCTCGCTGCTCACCGAATGGGACGGCAGCGCCGACGACCCGCTGGGCACCACCAAGTACGAGTACCAGACCACCATCACCGTGTACGACGAGGCCGGGTCCGCCCATGAGCTGACCGTGTACTTCGACCAGGTGGAAGACTCCACCAGCGGTTCCACGACCTGGGAATACATCGTCACCATGGACCCCAGCGAGGACGTGCGCACCATCAACGGCCAGAGCGTGTCGGGCACATCCGCCGCCGGGCTGCTGATGGCGGGCACGCTGACCTTCGATTCCACCGGCGCGCTGGTCTCGCAGACGGCCTTCACGCTCGACTCCACGGCCACCGGCGACCTGACCGACCTTTCCAACTGGACCCTGGCGGAGCTTTCCACCGACGGCCTGCCGGTGTTCGCCTGCAACTTCTCCGGCTCGGACAACGCCAGCACCACCGACGAGGCGGACGCCATCCAGATAGAACTGGACTTCGGCCTGTCGGCCAAATCCATCACCGACAGCTGGGACACCACCGTCACCAGCGCGGCGGACATCGGCACGGACAGCACGCTGCTGTTCGGGTTCACCTCCACGGCCTACGACACCGACCGCACCTCCAGCAACGATTCGGCCAACAGCACCGACAACTCCAGCCAGGACGGCTACGCCACCGGCTACCTGACCAGCTACTACGTGGACGAGGGCGGGGTGATCTACGGCACCTACTCCAACGGCCAGACCCAGGCGCTGTTCATCGTGGCCTTGGCCAGCTTCGACAGCGACCAAGGCCTGCAACTGGAAGGCGGCAACCTGTACTCGGCCACCAGCGAATCGGGCACGGCCAACATCGGCCGGGCAGGGCAGGGCATCTATGGCAGCATCTACGGTGAAAAGCTGGAGGAATCCAACGTGGACGTCTCTACGGAGATGGTCGACCTCATCGTGATGCAGCGCGCCTACCAGGCCAACAGCAAGGTCATCACCACCGTTGACGAAATGCTCCAGACTGCCCTTGGCCTGAAGCGCTAGGGGCTGTTTTCCAAATTGTCCTTTCGCCCGTTGGCGTCGTCAAACTTCGCCCGCCATATCGGTCGAATACGAGAAGAGTATGCTCCCTCATGGCTGGCTTGTTTTCCTCGCCAACGGACGAAATCCCTGCTTTGGAAAACAGCCCCTGGCCCAAGCGGCACGCGCCAAGGCGTCGTCGAGCCTTGACGTGCCGTTCGCAGGGCAGGCCCCCCGGCACCGCCCGTCTCCGTCCGGGGGGGCCGGGGGGCCAACACCGCAACGCACGGGCCTGCCCGCCTGCCCGTAAGGACGCGCCATGTCCTCGCTCAGTTCCATCTTCAACATCGGCTCCAGCGCGCTTTCCAACGCCCAGATCGGCATTTCCGTCACCAGCAACAACATCTCGAACGCCGATGTCGAGGGCTATTCGCGCCAGACGGTGCAGTACACCACGGGCCCCACCACCAGCAGCGGGGGCATCACCTACGGTTCCGGGGCGGAAGTTTCCGAGATCACCCGGCACTTCAGCTACACCGTGGAATCGCAGTACCTGTCGTACAGTTCCGATTCTTCCATGTGGGAGACCATCACCTCCTCGCTCTCGTCCATCGAGTCGCTGTTCGACGACAGCGACGACGAAGGCTACGACCTGTCCACCGCGCTGGACGCCTTCTGGACCAGCCTTGACGCGCTGGCCGCAGACCCGGAAAGCGAAGCCGCGCGCACCGAACTGACCGGCTACGCCGAAACGCTGACCACGCTCATCAATTCCACCAGTGAAAGCCTGGAAGCGGTGCAGGACGACCTGAACGACCAGATCGAAACCCAGGTGGACGACATCAACGACCTGCTGGACACCCTGGCCGACCTCAACTCGCAGCTGGCCGCAGACCCGGAAAACGCCACCCTGATGGACAGCCAGGCCACCACCCTGCGCGAACTTTCCACCTATCTCGACCTTTCGGTGGTCTACGGCGATGACGGGCAGGCCACCGTATATACTGCGGCGGGGCAGACCCTGGTGCAGAACGACGTGACCTACACGCTGGCCTATGAAGGGCCGCAGGCCACCCAGTCGCTGACATCCGCCTCCACCTTCGACGGGCAGGTCTATTTCGAGGGCGAGAGCAGCAACGAGATCGCCATAGAGTTCGTCACCTCCGGCTCGGCGGACGGTTCGGCCAGCGCCGCCACCTACAAGGTATCTCTGGACGGCGGGGAAACCTGGCTCACCGACGACGACGGCAACACCCTGCTGTTCACGGCATCGGGTGCGGACGACAAGGTGACCGTGGACGGGGTATCCATCTGGTTCGGTTCGGCAACGGATTCCACTGCGACGGCAGGCGGCACGCTGGCCGTGGGCGACGACTTCACGGTCATGGCGAAATCGGGGGTGTACTGGTACGAGACCACCTCCAGCAAGGTGAACATCACCCCCATCGACGTCACCGCATCGGACAGCAACAACCGTCTCACGGGCGGGAGCCTGGCCGGGCTGCTGGCCACGCGCGACCAGTACGTGGGCGAGTATCTGGACGAACTGGACGCCCTGGCCGAGGAACTGGCCTGGCAGGTCAACTACGTGCACAGCCAGGGCGCGGGGCTGACCAACTTCTCGTCCGCCACCGCAGAAAATTCCGTGGACGACACCACGGAAGCACTCGGCGACAGCAGCCTTGCCTACGCCGACCGGCTGACCTCGGGCACCCTGTCCATCTCGGTGTACGACGACGACACCGGCGAGGTGGAAACCCTCTCCTCCATCGCCATCGATCCCGCGTCCGACAGCCTGGAAGACGTGGCCGACGCCATCAACACCACCTTTTCCGGCCAGCTCACGGCCAGCATCAGCAACGGGCAGCTCAGCATCGCGGCGGCGGACGGCATGTCGTTCCAGTTCGCGGGCGACACCTCGGGCCTGCTTGCCGCACTGGGCATCAACACCTTCTTCTCGGGCGACGACGCGGGAAACATCGCCGTATCCGACACGGTGCTGAACGACCCCAATCGCGTCAATGCCGCCGTGGTGGACGCCTCGGGCGAGGTGCTTTCCGGCGATTCCACCTGCGCCAACAATCTTGCCGCGCTGGCCGATACCGACGTCACCCTGGACACGTACGGCTCATCCACCTCGCAGACCCTCAGCGAGCACCTGGCCGCGCTGGTGGGCGACGTGGGCACCGACGTGGACACCTCTGCCCGCAAGTACACCTACTACAGCGCGTTGGCCGAAAACGCCGACACCCTGCAACAGTCCCTTTCCGGCGTGAACACCGACGAGGAACTGATCAACCTCACCAAGTACCAGCAGGCCTACAGCGTGGCCGCGCAGCTCATCCAGGTGGCCAACGAGATGTTCGACACCATTCTTTCGCTGCGGGATTAGCCGGGCACGCTCCGCCATTCCTTCCAGGAGTTCACCATGCGCATTTCAACAAGCATGACGTACGACAATTCCCTGAAATACATGACCAGGCTGCAATCGGAGATCAACCGCACGACCATCCAGATGGCCACGCAGCAGCGTATCAACTGCCCCTCGGACGACCCGTACGGAAGCGAGGTGGCCCTGACCAATTCCACGCTGATCAGCCAGCTTACCCAGTACCAGAGCAACGTGGACACGGCCAAGGGCTGGCTTTCGCTGGCGGACGACACCCTGGGCGATGCCAGCACGGCGCTCACCAGCCTCATCGAACTGGCCGAACAGGCCGCCACCGGCACCCTGACCGACGCCAACCGCGAGGCCATCGCCGAAGAGGCGCGGGGGCTGTACGAGCAGCTCATCACGTATGCCAACACCCAGTACAACGGGCAGTCCATCTTCGCCGGGCGCGATTCCGGGGGTACGGCCTACACCCTGGGCCTGGGGGCCACGGTAACCGGCGCCACCCTGGCCTCGGGCGCGGGCAGCGCGGTACTGTCGGTGGACGGCGAGGCGGACCAGAGCGTCAGCGTCGAATTCACCAGCGACGGCACCGTGGGGACGGACGCCATCACCTACCGCTACTCCACGGACGGCGGCGACACCTGGACAGATGCCACCCTGGCCGCAGGCGAAACCACCCTGTCCTGCGACGGGGTTACGGTGAACATGCAGGACGGCACCGGCGTCACCGCCGTATCGGATGACGACACCAGCGCGGGAACGCGCATCACCGTGCGCCCGGCAGCCATCTACACCGGCGATGCCGACGACGGCGCGCAGGTGACCGCCCAGAGCAACACCGATGTCACCGCCACGCCCACCGGCACCTTCGACAGCTCGGTGGTGGTGCGCATAGAGGGCGACACCACGGTGGCCGGTCCCGTTTCGTACAGCTATTCGACCGACGGGGGGCTCAACTGGTCGGACGTGCAGAGTTCGGACACCGGCACCCTGACCGTGCCCGGCGGCACCCTGGAACTTTCCGCGGGCGGCGGCAACGCCCTTGCGGCGGGCGACACCTTCACCATCACGTCCGACGCAACAGACCTCAACGTCCGCGTGTCCACCTCCACCAGCATCGCCATCAACAGCTGCGGGCTGGACGTCTTCGGCGGGCTCTACAGCGCGGATGGTGAAAGTTACACCGGCACCGGCGACGACGACCTGTTCGAGGCCATCGGCGACTTCATCGGCTATCTGGAGACCAACAACGAGGAAGGCATCGCCGAAAGCCTGGAGGCCATCACCGCGGGCCAGGCCAAGATGCTTTCCGCCGCCAGCGACATCGGGGCGCGCGAAATACGCCTGGAACACATCGAAACGGCCAACACCCTGCTCACCTCCACGGCCGAGAATGCCGTGAGCAACGTGGTGGACGCCGACACCACCGAACTGGCCACCGAACTTTCAAAGCTCACCACCATCTACGAAGCGGTGCTGAGCACCCAGTCCGCCGTCATGAAGCTGAGCCTGCTCGACTACCTGTAGTTCATATCCAGGCAGTCCCTAGCAGGCGTCCGCCCGTACCGCCCGGCGCCACTCCGCTCCAGACCCCCGGCAGCCACGGAGGCCCTCATGTCCGATTACTGGTCCGGCTCCATCACCTTCACCGGCCTGAACACCGGCACCGACTGGGACGAGATCATCGAGGCCCAGATGGCCGTGGAGGAATACCGCTACAACAGCATGACCGAGAAGGAGACCGCGTACGAGGAGAAACTGGCGGCGGTGGAGGATCTGGAAACCCAGATGACCACGCTGTACCAGACCCTGCAAGAGTACGACTCCGCCTCCGACTTCCTCACCAAGTCCGGCACCTCGTCCGACGAATCCAGCCTGACCGTCTCGGTGGACAACGACGCAGAGGCGGGGTCGCACAGCGTGGTCATCAACCAGCTGGCCCAGAACGACATCTGGAGCAGCGACGACGGGTACGCATCCACCGACACCTCCATCACCGACACCGACCAGACCTTCTCGTTCACCTACAACGACGAGACGTACACCATCGACGTACCGGCCGGCACCACCCTTTCGGAATTCGCCAGCCTCATCAACAACGCCAGCGGCAACAACAGCGACGTGCGTGCCAGCGTCATCAACGAGGGCAGCGCCTACCACCTGCAAATCCGCGGCATGGACCTTGGCGCGGACAACACCGTGACCATCGAGGACACCGGCTTCGACGCCATGGGTCCGGACGCCTTCACCAACACCCAGCAGGCCCAGAACGCCCAGATCAAGGTGGACGGCTTTCCCGCCGCCGACGACGAATGGATAGAGCGCAGCACCAACACCATCGACGACGTCATCGACGGGATGACCCTGCAACTCAAGTCCACCACCGACGATGACGGCGCCACGGTGACCGTGGAACTGGACACCGACGCCATGGTCGAGGCCATAGAGACCGTGGTCAGCAGCATCAATACCATCCTGCAACTGCTCATGGACTTGCAGGACCAAGGAACCGTGTCCGACTCGACCTCCACGGCTACGGCATCGGATTCCGACGACGACGATGATGACGACGACGATGACAGCGAGGCGTCTGTACTGGCCAGCAACTCCAGCCTCGACCTCATCCAGAGCAACCTGAAGAACATCCTGGCCACCAAGGGGGTGGGCTTTTCCTACTACGACTCCACTGCCGAGACGGGCGACCTGTTCACCAGCCTGTCCACCATCGGCATCTCCACCGACGCCGACGAGGATTCGGAAACCTTCGGCCTTTTGGTCATCGACTACGACGAACTGGACGAGGCCATCGAAGAAGACCCGGAGGCCGTGGCCGACCTGCTGTCCGCCGACGCGACGGGCACCACCGATTCCGAAGACTTTTCCTTCGACAGCGCCATTTCGGGCACCACCAAGGCCGGGGACTACGACGTCTCGTACCGCATCGAAAACGGCGAGATCGTGGAGGCGTACATCAACGGCAACGCCGCCTCCATCTCCGGCTGGACCCTTACCGGGGCATCGGGAGAGGACGAATCGGGCCTGGCCATCACCGTGGACAACACGGCGGATGGCACATACTCCGGCACCGTGTCCCTGAAGCAGGGCAAGATAGGGCAGCTCGTCGACTCGCTGGAGGACATGACCAGCACCGAAGGCACCCTCCAGATCATGGAGGACAGCTACCAGAGTGTGCTGGACCAACTGGCCGAATCCATCTCCAATGAGGAGGACCGGCTGGACCTGGTGGAAAGCCGCCTGCGCACCCGCTATTCCAACCTGGAAACCCTGCTCACCAGCTACGACAACCTGTCGACCACCATCGATTCCCTGCTGGCCTCGCTGGAAGACTAGCGGGCGGCGCCCACGACCACCCGCTGCCGCCGGGACGTGCGCAAATGCGCAGGAAAAGCCTCCTTCGCGAGGCTTTTCCTGCGCATTTCGCGTGCCTGCCCGCCCGGCTGCAACCTGTCCGGCTGATCGCCGTTCGACTGTTCAAGCCCCCGTGCGCGCACGCAAAAGAGGCCGGGCATATGCCCGGCCCCTTGCCGTTGGTGTGTCCGCCAGTTGCTCCAGAACCGGAGAGTGGACCGTTCCGTCCTGCTCCGGCTCGCTCCCCGAAAGGTCCGGGTTAACCGCCGATCAGCGAAAGCGCCATCTGCGGCAGCGAGTTGGCCTGCGACAGCATGGCCACGGCGGTCTGCGCCAGCACCTGCTGCTTGGTGTACTCGGTCATTTCCATGGAGACGTCCACGTCCGAAATGCGCGATTCGGCGGCGGAAAGGTTCTCGGACTGGGTCTCGAGGTTGGTGATGGTGGCTTCCAGTCGGTTCTGCATGGCACCCAGCGAGGCGCGGATCTGGTCCTTGGAAATGATGGCGTTGTCGATGGCTTCCAGGGCATCCTGGGCAGCCTGCTGGGTAGAGATGCTGGACCCGTTGCCGCTGGCGGTGTTGCCAAGGCCCAGGGACTTGGCCGACACCGAGCCGATGCGGATTTCGTAGTAGTCCTGCGCGCTGTCGTTGCCCGAACCGAAGTGGATGTGCAACTGGCCCGTGGCCGTCAGGCCGGAACCGTCGTAGGACGAACCGGACAGGTTGCCGTTCAGCAGCGAGATGCCGTTGAAGTCGGTGGCATTGGCGATTCGGGTGATTTCCGAGGCCATGGCCTGGTATTCCGAATCGATGATCAGGCGCTGATCCGAGTTGTAGGTACCGGTGGCGGCCTGTTCCGCCAGTTCCTTCATGCGGATGAGCTTTTCGTCGATGGTTTCCATGGCGCCGTCCGCCGTCTGGATCAGCGAGATGGCGTCGTTGGCGTTGCGCACGCCCTGGTTCAGTGCCGTGATGTCGGAACGCATCAGTTCGCGAATGGCAAGACCGGCGGCATCGTCTGCCGCAGAATTGATGCGCAGGCCGGACGAAAGGCGCTGGGTGGACTTTTCAAGCTTGCTGTAGGTTGCGTTCAGCGTATTGGCCGTGGTGAGTGCCGTGAAGTTGTTGTTGACGACGAGAGACATGAGTTTTCCTCCATGAAAAATACACTATCCTTGTGTGCCTCTGCCATGCATGCAGCGCATGCTTGTTGACCTTATCGACATCGCTGATCCGATCTCTTAATTTTCAATTTTCCATAAGCATGCGCAAGACCACGCAATTAACGTTCATAACAGTATCTTTGCATTACTTTGCATTGCCTGTGGCGCCTTCCTTTGGCACAAAGAAAAGGCCCGGAATGTTCCGGGCCTTTGCATTGCACGGCGCGCATCACAGGCAGAAGTGATGGCGCAGCCGCGCAAGGGCGTTCTGCTTCAGACTGCGCACGGTTTTGGGATGTATGTCCAGCGTGCGCGCCACTTCATCGGTATCGAGGTCATCCTGGAACAGCAGCCGCAACACCGTGCCTTGGCGCCTGCTCAGCAGTCCCGGGGGCAGGTCCAGCATGCCACGGTCATCCGAGACCGATGCCGGGGCCTCGGCCCACAGCCGCCCGGCCAGCTCTTCCTCCAGCTCCGGGGTATAGGGCACCTGCCGCCCCATCCGTTCGGTGCGCCGCGCACGCAGGCAATCGAGCGCGGTGGACCGCGCCACCACGGTCAGCCAAGTGGCAAGCCCCGCCCGGGCGGGGTCGTAGGTGGACAACAGGTGAAACCCGTCGCCGACGAGACGGCAGAAGACCTCCTGCGTCACGTCCTGCGCGTCGAGCCCGGCGGCATCCCCGCCGTTCCACTGAAGGGTATAGTGCACGGCCTTGTGGATCACCGGGGCGTAGACAGACACGAAACGGCGCCATGCCTTTCCGTCGCCGGTCATGCACGCCGCTATATCCGTAGTGGTTCCTGTATTGGCTTCCATCTTCATCTCCAGTCGTGCGTTCTGTGGAACCGGAATTGCGGCAACCGGATCCATGCACCACGCCGGAAATTGTGGAAAAGCCAAGCCCCGCACATGCCGGGCTGTCATTATCCATACGCGAGGCCACCCACATTGTCCGTTCAGGACGAGTAGTGTTTTGAAAGTATCGGACACACTAGTTTACATTGTTTTACACTCACGGAAATCATTCGGGCGCGGTTCTTGCAGTATATCCGGTCACAAGCGGCAACCGGTAATATGTGCCACCGCCCAGAGGGTGACATCATGGATCGAGTCCTGTTGATCGACGACGACAAGGAACTCTGCGCACTACTGACTGAATATCTCGCCCCCGAAGGGCTTGCCGTGGAACCCTGCCACACGGGTGGACAAGGGTTGGCGCGCGCCTTGTCGGGCGACTACGACGCTGCCTTGCTGGACGTGGCCCTGCCCGACACCAGCGGCTTCGACGTGCTCGGCACCATCCGTTCCCGTTCGGCCCTGCCCGTGCTCATGTTGACCGGGCGCGGCGACGACGTGGACCGCATCGTGGGGCTGGAAATGGGCGCGGACGACTACGTCCCCAAACCTTTCGTGCCACGCGAACTGCTGGCGCGCCTGCGCGCCGTGCTGCGCCGCACCCGCGTCCATGGCACGGGGGGAATGGCGGCCGGCGCGGGCATGGGCGGCCCAGGCTGCGTTGGTGGCGTGGGACCGTACCGCAAGCGCAACCTGTCCTTCGGGGGCGTTACCGTGGACCGTTCGGCCCGCACGGCCCTGCGCGACGGCGCTCCCCTGCCCCTGACCCCCGTGGAATACGCCATCCTGGTCCTGCTGCTGGAGGCCGAGGGCGCCACGGTCGCGCGGGAGGAAATCTCGCGCGGGGTGCTGGGACGCGAAATCCTGCCCTTCGACAGGTCCATCGACGTGCACGTCAGCAACCTGCGCAAGAAGCTGGGCCCCTGCGACGACGGCCAACCCCGCGTGGGCACGGTGCGCGGTACGGGATATTACTTCCGCGTTTCGCCCACGGAATCGACCTTCGGCGGGCAGGACGCGGCAGAACCGCGCCTCGGGACGGGGCATGAAAACGTGGCCGGTTAGGCTGCTGGTGCTGCTGCTGGTCGGCTGCGGCATCTTCACCCTGGGTACCTTCGTCCGCATCCGGCTGGAAGACCGCCCCAAGCGCGGCCCCTTCGAAATGAGCGCCGTGTTGCTGGACCTGCTGGGCGACCGCGTTGCCGAGTACCTGGCCGAAGGCCGCACGGACAAACTGGCCGCCCTGCTGGACACGCTGCGCAAGCGCGGCGTGCGCGTGGTGGTGCATGACGCCGGATTGCAGCCGCTGGCCGACAACGGCCCGGTGCAGGCGATGCCCTTTGGTCCGCCGTTCCGCCCGGATGACCGGGACGAGCCGAATGCAGCGGACGGCAGAACGGGCCGCCTCATCAACGCGGAAGACGGTACCGGCCCCGCGCCCGCACCCGGCCAGCCCTTCGGGCCGCCGTTCCAGCCAACATGGCAGCAACGCATCCTGGGCGCCCTGGAAGGACGCATGCCGCCCCCGCCGTCCCTGGAGGCACGCCCCCCCGCGCCTGCCCCGCAATCGCCGGAAACGGAAGCCACCATACTGGCCGAAGCCCGCAAGCTGACCGTGAACGCGCGCGACACGGGCACCACCCAACTGGACTTTCCGCTGCCGTTCACCTTCCAGCCCGTGGTCCTGATGGCCGACCCCATCGACCTGCCCGGCGGCGGGCACGGGGTGCTCACCCTGCGCAAGGACATGCCCACCCCGCCGGACATGCCCCTGCCGCCCTTCGTGCTGCCCCTGGCCGTGGCCATGGTGCTGGCGGGGGGCGTGCTGCACCTGCTGCTGCGCCAGGCCAGCAGGCCCATCGGCGAGGTGGGCAGCGCGCTGCAACGCTTTGCGCGGGGCGACCTGCAAGCGCGCGTCAATGGCGATGTGGCCACGCACGGCACCGAACTGGCCCGCCTTGCCCGCGACTTCAACACCATGGCCGAACGGACCGAAGAACTGCTGCAAACCCAGCGCCGCCTGCTGCACGATGTGTCGCACGAGATGCGCTCGCCCCTGTCGCGCGTGGCCCTGGCGCTGGAAATGGCCTCGCGCACCGTCTCGCCCGAATCGCAGCGCTTTCTGGAGCGCATCCGCCGTGATGCGGAACGCCTTTCGAGCCTCAGCGCGCACCTGCTGGCCACTGGCCACCTGGACCGCCAGAAGGAGGACGAACCGCCCGCATGGTTCGACCTGTCCACGCTGCTGGTCCAACTGGTGGAGGAAACCGACTTCCAGGCCCGCGCGGACCACAAGCGGGTGGAACTGCGCGTGGACGATCCATGCGCGGCCTTTCACGGCATGCGCGAGATGCTGTACGGCGCCCTGGACAACGTGGTGCAGAACGCCCTGAAGTTCTCGCCGCCGGACACGCGGGTGACCGTGGCCCTGTCCTGCGCGGCGGACCGGCCCGGTCCTGCCGCCGTGGCCGAAACCGCCGACGGCTCCGAGCCGGAGCGCTGGGCGGTCATATCCGTCCGGGACCAGGGGCCGGGCGTGCCCGAAGCCGACCTGCCCATGCTCTTCGTGCCGTTCTTCCGGGCGGGCAACGCCCCGCGCGGCACGGGCACCGGGCTTGGCCTGGCCATCGCCCAGCGCGCCGTGGAACTGCATGGCGGCACCATAGCCGCCGAAAACCTGCCCAAGGGCGGGTTGCAGGTCATCATCCGCCTGCCCGCATAGGGGCGCCTTCCGGGGGGGGGGGGCGCTTCTGCGGGGCCTTTTCGCCCGTTGGCGCGCGGGTCCCCCGGCCCATCCACCCGCCGGTTTCCTTCCAGCCCACGCCGCACCGCAAGCCGGATGCCCTGCACGCCAGCACGCCCGATCACGTCATGCTCCCCATGGCTCCCCCATGGCTCCCACTGGCACCCACGGGCACCCACGGGCACCCGCCGCCCACCTAGCCGCCGACAAGCACAAACGCCCCGCACGGCAACGTGCGGGGCGGGCAAAGGTAGGCAAATCTTGCCGGGTGGCTTCTTTACATTTCTTTACTGGGTCGAAACTGCCGGTACAACCGTCAACCGGGCCTGCCCGACCGCACCGCCATCACGACGGCTGGTCGGTCCGTCGCGTCCGGTTGGCCTGGCGCCGTTCGCGGGCAAAGCGCAGCAGTTCGGCCTTGCTCAACTTGCCGTCGCCATTGGTGTCGATGGCGGTGAACTCGCGGGAAACCACGGGCAATCCGGTTTCGGGGTGGGCGGCCTCCTCGCGGGTCAGGCTGCCATCATGGTCGCGGTCGGCCAGTTCGAAGCGGCGCGCCTGCTCCCTGCGCGCGGGCGGGGAGCCCGGCGTGGCCGAAGACGGTCCATCCTCCCCCGGCCTCGCACCGCCGGAAGCGGTATCGACCGCCACCGGAACCGGATCATCAGGGGCGGTGGCGACATCGGCCGCCACGGCCGTGAATTCCGCATGCAGCAGCAGGCCGCAGAACAAGGCAGTGATCAGGGGAATGCGGGACTCTTTCATTGCAGGTACTCCTGGGGCGCCCCACGCCAAAGGATTCCGCAGGGTGCCATTGTCGTCTTGGTTTATGATGCGGTGTCCGCACCGGCGGAAGGCGATGCGGATCGGGGCGCAGGCCCCGGCGCGGAAACGGCGGCCTGCCCTTCGCCCGTCGGCACGGCCCAGCCGCCGCCCAGCGCGCGATACAGGGTGATGGCGCGGGTGGCCAGCACCGCCCGTGCCCGCACGTGGGCCAGTACGGCGGTGGACAGTTCGCGCTCGGCGTCGGCCACGTCCAGAAAGTCGGTCAGTCCTGCCCGGTAGCGGTCCCAGGCAAGGACAAGGGCGGTTCGGTCCGCCTCCAGCACGGCGGCCAGATCAGGCAGCCTGCGCTGCTGGCGGTTCACGGCGTACAGGGCGGCTTCCGCCTCCTCCACCGCCGTGCGGGCCGTGGACAGATAGGTCAGGGCGGCCTGCTCGCGCCGGGCGTCGGCCTGTTCGATGCGCGCGGTGGTGGCCCCGGAATCGAACAGGGTCAGCCCCAGCGCCGGGGCCACGGACCACACCCCGCTGCCCGAAGACAGCAGCCTGTTCACCGTGGACGCCTGCGAACCCAGCGCCGCCGACAGGCTGAGCGTGGGCCAGCGCTCCGCCGTGGTGGCGGCAAGGTCCGCCGCCGCAGCGGCCAGGCTACGCTCCGCCGCACGGATGTCCGGGCGCCGCAGCAGCAGGTCGGCGGGCAGGCCCACGGGCACTTCCCGCGCGGGCACCGGAATGGGCGCGGCCGCCTCCAGCACGGGACGCAGTTCCCCGGGGGCGGCGCCCGTCAGGCGTTCCAGACGGGCCAGGGCCGCCCAGGCGTTGTTCTCGTAGTCGGCGGCATCGGCCTGCGCGGAATGCCACAACGCGGCGGCCTGGGCCACGTCGATGTCACCGGCAAGACCCGCGTCGCGCCGGGCGGTGACCAGGGCCAGGGTTTCGGCCCGGCTGGTCGCGATGTCGCGGGTCAGGTCCAGTTCGTTCTGGGCCTGGCGCAGGGTCACGTACTGGGTGGCCACCTCCGCCAGCAGGGTGACCAGCGTGTCGCGCCGATCCTCTTCCGCCGCCTGGGCGTCGGCCACGCGGGCCTCGCGGGTGGCGCGCAGCCGCCCGAACAGGTCGATTTCCCAGGCCAGGTCCAGGCCCGTGGCATACACGTTGCCATCGCGCGACCCGGTGGACTGCGCCTCGCCCGTGCCGGAGCGGCTGCGGGTGCCCGAGGCGGAACCGGTGACCGTGGGACCAAGGCCGGCCCCGGCCTCGCGCGCGGCGGCGCGGGCCTCGCGCACCTTTTCGGCGGCGATGCGCACATCGAAGTTGGCGGTGGCGGCACGGTCCAGCAAGCCGTCCAGTACCGGATCGCCAAAGGTGCCCCACCAACGGGCCAGCACCGCGCCGGGGTGCGCGGTTTGTACCGCCGCGCCCGTGGCGGACCCGGACGATGCGGCAGCATGCCCGCCCCCGGACCCGCTCCCGTTGCTGGCGAAAGCCAGCCCGGTCGCCTCCGCGCTCCACGCGGCGGGCATGCCGGGCCGGGGCGAGGCGGACGCGGCGGCGCAGCCCGCCGCCAGCACCGCGCACAGCAGGGCGCATGACAGGCCCGACAGGCCCGACAGGCGGCGGCGCCACCCGGACACGGCAAAAATGGTGGCCGGTTCCGCCGCGGCGGTCACCATGGCTGGACCTGTCGCAATGGCCGGACCTGTCGCAATGACCGGACCTGTGGAACTTGCCGAAACGCAAGTGGAAACCGGGGCCGGATGGGCCTCTGCCCCCCCTGCGCCCCGGCTGGGGAAACGGAACGGCGCGGTCATCCCCGCACCCCCGTGCCGGTCGCTCGCAGGGGGCGGGCACCCCTGCCAAGGTCGCGCACGGGCACCACCACCTCCGGCAGCGGCCCTCCGGTGGCGGCCCGCTCCACAGCCACGGTACCCGCCCCATCGGAGCGGCCAGCCATGCCTGGCACGCTGCCCCCCGTGCTGGCCGTGCCGCCCTTTGCCGGGTCGTTCCCGGTGTGGCGCCCGGTGTCGTCGAAATACACGTCCACCTGCTGGCCCACGTAGGCGGGCATGTCCTTGGCGTCGAAGGCATACAGCACCTGCAACACGCGGATGTCCACGCGTTCGGTGGTATCGCCGGTCAGGGACGTCTTGGGCAGCACGTAGGGTTCCACCCGCACGAAGCGCAGCGGCGCGGAAAAATCGCGGTTGCCGCGCAAAAACACCGTGGCGGGCATGCCCGCGCGATAACGCCAGGCGATGTTCTCGTCGATGTCCACCCGCACGTGCAGGCGGCTGACGTCGCCCAGCATAACCAGCGGGGTGGAAAGCGCACCTGCCGTGGCGTATTCGCCCTCGCTCACGTTCACCTGCAACACCGTGGCGTCCATGGGGGCGCGCACGCGCAACCGGTCCAGGTCCACTTCTATGGCGCGGGCCGCCGCCTCGGCCTGGGCCACGTCCGCCGTGGCCGACGCCAGCGCGGTGCGGGCCGCGTCCTCGGCATAGCCGCGCTGGGCCGCCTCTTCCGCGCTCACGGCGCGTCCATCGCGCAGGCTGCGCACGCGGACGGTGTCGGCACGGGCCTTTTCCAGGGCCACGCGGGCCTCGGCCACCTTGGCGCGGGCCGTCGCCAGGGCGGCCTTCTGTTGCGCCAGGGCCGCCTTGCGCTCGCGGTCGTCCAGCCGGAACAGCACGTCGCCCTTCTTCACCGCATCGCCCACGGTAACGGGGATTTCCACGATGACCCCGGACGTGGGCGTGGCCACGCCCACATCGCGGCTGGCCGCCTCCACGATGCCGGACCCGCTGATGTACGTTTCATAGGGCGGCGCGGCCGGGTCGGCCACCGGGGGGACCGGGGCTGGCGGCGCCGACGTGCGCGAGGCGTACACGACGCCCGCCGCAAGCCCCGCAAGGGCCAGGGCGGGAAGGACATACGTAAGGATGAAGTTGCGTCGCATGGGTATCTCTGTCCGTAAGGTATCGGGGCGCACCGCATCTTGGCGGGGCGGCTCCGTGGGTGTTCGGGAAATGGCTGGCGGTGGCATGACCGCCGCAGCCACGCCGCGGTCCGGAAGTCCGCCGGACGTCAGTCCGTGCAGCAGCGCGGCATCCGGGCGGACGTGCCCGCGCCGTTGCCGCCGGGCGGGGCCTGGTGCTCTTCGTGACCGACATGCGCGGGGGGCCGATCGCCGTGGTTGTCGCCGTCGGGTTTCGCGCCGGGGTCACCGCCATGCAGCCCCGCCGCCCCCTCCAACGGACCGGCCAGCGCGGCGGGCGTGCCCACGCGGGTCACCCGGCCATCGTCCAGTTCGGCGATGCGGTCGGCAAATTCGAAGATGCGGGCATCGTGGGTGACGATGACCAGCGCCCGGCCATCCACGGTGCCCACGCGGCGCAGCAGTTCCATGACCCGCTGGCCGTTGGCGTGGTCCAAGGCGCTGGTGGGTTCGTCGCACACGATCAGTTGCGGCTGGTGCACCAGAGCCCGGGCAATGGCCACCCGCTGCTGCTGCCCGCCGGAAAGGTCGCCGGGGGCGGATTCCGCCTTGTCGCCAAGGCCCACCAGGTCCAGCGCGGCTTCCGCCTTGCGCATGGCCTCGCGCAGCGGCGCACCGCAAATGCGCAACGGCACGGAAACGTTCTCCGCCGCCGTCAGGGCCGGATTGAGATTGTAGGCCTGGAACACGAAGCCGATGCTGCGTGCGCGAAAGGCCGCGCGGGGCCGGGGGGCCAGGGTGGTCATATCCTGTCCCAAGATGCGGCAGTTGCCTTCCGTGGGGTCCAGAATGCCCGCCATGACCGAAATGAGCGTGGTCTTGCCGCAGCCGGATGGCCCCACCAGCATCAGCAGTTCGCCGCGCTGCACGGTCAGGTCCACGCCGCGCAGGGCGTGCACGGCGGTGGCCCCTTCTCCGTAGCACTTGCGCAGCCCCGCGCAGACCACGGCGGGGTCGTCGGCCATGCTGCCGGCGCTGGCTGCGCCGGTCCCGATGTCCATCTTCATGTCCTTCATGCGTCCCTTCCCTGCTGCCCTATTGCTTGAACACCACGGCCGGTTCCAGCCGCAGCACCTGGCGGATGCTGAGCGCCGCGGAAACCAGGGTGATGGACAGCACCGCGCCCCCGCCCACCGCCAGGATGAGCGGTGATAAGCGCATGCCCATGGGGTCGCCGGGCAGGTTGCCCATGATCATGGCCATGCCCACCCCGATGCCGAAGCCGGTGCCCGCCACCAGCAGGGCCTGCGACAGGATCATCAGCAACAGGGTACGGTCGTCGGTGCCCATGGCCTTCAGCACGCCGAAGTGGCGCAGCGCGTCCTGGGTGAAATTGTGAAACATCAGGCCGGTAACCACCGCGCCGATGCAGAAGCTCATGAGAATGGTGGTGCCGAAGTGCATGATGATGGCCGTGCGCTTGATGAAGTGCTTCAACGTCCGCGCGCGGAAGTCGTCGGCGGTCAGGGCGTTGAGGCCCGTTTCCGAAGCGATGCGCGCGGCAAGCGCCCGGTGGTCCTGCCCCGGCTGGGCCTTTACCAGCACGAAGGACATCACCTTGCGCTCGCTCTTGTTGAACACCTTCACCCGTGAAAAGGTGGTGTAGAGAATGGGCTGCGACTGGAAGGTGGGAGTGGCGTTGGCCACGCCCACCACCACGGCGCGGCGGTCGTTGACCTCCAGCCCGTCGCCCACGGCAAGGGGGCGCAGGCCGTGGTCCGTCTGCACGGCCAGGCGCTTGGACGCGCCCTCGGCGTCCACCACCACGGCATCGCTCATGCGCAGGTCGGCCATGCTGCCGGAACGCATGACGCCCGGCGCGCCGATGAGCGACACGTCGTCCACCCCGATGAGCCCGCAGCCCACGGTATTGCCGTCGGGCAGGCGCACCTTCAGCTGGCCCTTGTGCAGGGGCACGGCCCATTCCACGCCGCTGACGCTGCGCACCAGCGACAGGCGCGTGTCGGGCATGGCTTTCGATTCATCCACCGACTGGGCCTGGGGGTCCATGACCCAGATGTCGGCAATGGCGATATCGTCGATGAGGCCGTAGGTACGGGTAAGAATGCTGGCGAACACGGCGGGCTGCTGGGTCATGATCAGCGAGGTGAAGGCCAGGCTCAGCACCATGCCGAGGTACTTGCCCCGATTGGCGAGCAGCATCTTGAGCGCTATCTGGTACATGCGGATTCCGATGGCTGTTGGAGCAGCGCTTCCCCTTGCAGGGGGCGGAGGACGAAACGTGCGCCGGAGCGCCCACGTCGCACGCGGTGTCTGGCGGCCTGCGCCGGGACCATCCCGGCGGTTTGCGAAGGCAGGAGGGCGCAGGGGGGAAGGATGCAACCCGTCCGGCCTCCTTGCCGCCCCTGCGGAAGGGAGGCGGTGCGTGGAGCAGGGTCTAGCCCGGCGGCGTAACCGTAATATGTGTTGCCCGTTGCCGCTTCATTGCCGCAACAGGCAAAGTGTTGCCGCGTATTGCACCCTGTGCGGCGGAAACACTGTGTTGCAAAAAACCCGTGCACGGGCCACGGCGCGGCGCTATAGGTGACCCATGAACACCCCGGAACACATCCTGGTCGTGGACGACGACCCCGAAATCCGCGACCTGCTCACCGGCTATCTGGACAAGCACGGCTTTCGCGCCGAATCCGCCGCCGACGGCACCGAAATGTTCCGCATGCTCGAGGTGGGCCGCTACGACCTCGTGGTGCTGGACGTGATGCTGCCCGGCGACGACGGGCTCACCCTGTGCCGCAGGCTGCGCGCCCGGTCCGAACTGCCGGTAATCATGCTGACCGCGCTGGACGACGACACCGACCGCATCATCGGGCTGGAACTGGGTGCCGACGACTACGTGGCCAAGCCGTTCAACCCGCGCGAACTGGTGGCCCGCATCCGCACCGTGCTGCGCCGCGCCCGTGCCCTGCCGGAAAACATCGCCAAGGCCGAGCCGGAGGCCATGTCGCGCACCATCCGCTTTGCCGGGTGGACGCTGGACACGGTACCCCGCCATCTGGTGGCCCCGGACGGAATGGTGGTGAACCTGAGCGGTGCGGAATACCGCCTGCTGCGGGTGTTCCTGAATTATCCCAACCGGGTGATGAGCCGCGACCAGCTGCTGGACCTGACCCAGGGCCGCGCGGCGGAAGCCTTTGACCGGTCCATCGACGTGCTGGTCAGCCGCCTGCGCACCCGCCTGCGCGACAACGGGCGCGAGCCGCAAATCATCAAGACCGTACGCGGCGACGGCTACTACCTGGCCACCGACGTGGAACGCGATGCCGCAACCGAAGGCGCCGCCAACGCCGCACCGGACGCGGCGCCCGGCACGCCCCCCCTTCCCTTCCCCGGCCCGGCCGACGCATGACCGCCGCCAACGCCGCCCCCCCTGCCGCAAGGCCCCCGTTCCCCTTCGCGCGGCAGCTTTCCACCCTGCCCCCGCGCACCCTGCGCGGCAGGGTGGTGCTGGTGCTGGTGTGCGGCATGGTGCTCATCCAGATCGTCAGCATGCTGTACGTGGTCACGCGCGGGGGACCGTTCGTGTACAGCTCCGTGGCCCGACAGGCTGCCATGCGCCTTGCGGGGCAGGCCCTGCTGCTGGACGCCGCCAAGCCGGAGGCACGGGCAGACATGATCGCCCAGATGGTGCAGGGCGCCAGCCGCATCGCCCTCACCACCACCGCGCCCGCCTCTCCCATGGACGGCAAGCCCGGTATCGCCGCCGATGTGTATTCCTCCATCTTCGCGGATCACCTGCGCGGGCTGCTGGCCCCGGACATGCAGCTCGTCTGCCGGGTAGACGGCATTGCCCGCGATGTGGGACGCCGCCCGCCGCCGCCCCCGGGCCGCACCGACGACGGCCATTACGACATCGGCTACACCGTGGGCGTACGCCTGCGCGACGGCATGTGGGCCGTATTCACCCACGTGCTGCCCGAGGGCGATCGGCCATGGATACCCCAGCCCATGCTGTGGGATCTGGGCTGGCGCATCGTGGGCGTGGCCCTGCTGGGCCTGGTGGTGGTGGGCTGGATGACCCGCCCCCTGCGCATGCTGGCCGACGCCGCCGACGAATTCGGCGCCGGGCTGGTGCGCGCGCCCCTGCCGGAACGCGGCCCGCTGGAAATCCGCCGCGCGGCGCAGGCCTTCAACCGCATGCAGGACCGCATCCACCAGTTCGTGGACGAGCGGGGGCGGCTGCTGGCCGCCATCTCGCATGACCTGCGCACCCCGGTTACCCGCATGCGCCTACGCGCGGACCAGGTGGAGCCGCCGGAACTGCGTGAACGGTTTCTGACCGACCTGGACGAGATACGCGACCTGCTTGCCACCACCATCGACTTCGTGCGCAGCACCGACAGCCGCGAGGCCACCGCAGTTGTAGACGTGACCGCCCTGCTGGAAAGCCTGGCCGAGGACTGCCTTGATCTCCATAACGGACAGGCCGGACAGACCGGACATGTCGGGCAGGCGGGGCTGACGGAACAGGCGGAACAAGTGGGACAGGCGCCCCTGCGCATCACCCTGCACGGTACCGCCGCAGGGCGCTCCACCCACATCCATGCCCAGCCCCTGGCGCTCAAACGCTGCCTGTCCAACCTGCTGGAAAACGCGGCGCGCTACGGCGGCGGGCAGGTGGACATCAAGGTGCAGGACTCGGACGACATGCTGGCCGTGGCCATCCGTGACCGGGGGCCCGGCCTGCCGGAACACTTCACGGACAAGGTGTTCGAGCCGTTCTTTCGCGTGGAGCATTCGCGCAACCGCCAGACCGGCGGCAGCGGCCTTGGCCTGTCCATCGCCCGCAATATCGCCCGCCAGCACGGCGGCGACATTACCCTGACCAACCGCGAGGACGGCGGACTGGAAGCACTGCTGCGCCTGCCCCGCACGCGCCGCCAACGCACGTAATCCGCCACTGCCGGAAGGGCGGGACACCCTGCCGTGTCCCGCCCTCTTTCCCCGCCAACCCACGCGCCCCGCCGCGCCTTCCGCCGCCCCCCCAGGGGGCGTGCTGTTTCACGCCCCGCGTCAAGTCGGGCAACCCCTCGAATTCCTGCAATTCCATCCTACCGCACCATGTTCCACGCCTGTCAGGATGCGTTTCTTTTGCCGCAGTCACTCGGAATCACACATATTTCCGACTAAGGCACTCCACATGCATTCGTCATTAGAATATGCCGCGCTGCCATCCCACGGAAAATACTATAAAATTCTGCCTCGCTCGCTAACATCTTCGACATTGCTGCGAAGACACCGAGAGGGCTGCATCATCAGGGAGGCACAATGCGGAACACTACGGGATTTTTCGACAGGCTGAACACCCGGATAGGCGCACTGGTCGTCGCGCTTTTGGCGATCGGTTTCGGCGGGCTGGGCTGGTACGTGACTTCGGCCACCACGAACCTGGCGCTGCATCTGCAGCAGACCAGTTCACAGGGGTTGGTGGACACGGCGCAGGTAGCCGCCGACATCACGCTGGAAAACGAAAGGAAGCTGGCTGTCGCCCTGGCGCGGCAACGGGCCATCGTTGAAGCGGTCGTGGATGGCAACGACGAGAATGGCGTGGCCCAAGCCCGTTTTCGCGATTACCTGCGCACCTACAAGGAAATCTGGTCGGCCTACGCCTTTGACAAGCGCGGCGTAGTGGTGGCCGGAGCCAACAACAGCGGTGCCGACGAGCGCGGTCAGGACAAGAGCGGACACGACGTTGTTCGCCAGGTGCTGAACGGCAGAGAAACGGCCCTGGACAAGACCGTTGCCAAGGGCGACGGCGGCCGGATGATCTTCCGCATGGCCACGGCGCTGCGCGACGCATCCGGGGCGCTCATCGGCGGGGTGCAGGTGTCGTTCGACTTCAACGCCTTCACCGAAGCCGCCATCTCGCCCATCAAGGTCGGGCAGACCGGCTACCTGTACATTCTGGACACAGACGGCACGTTCATCGCCCACCCTGATCCCGCCACGCTGCTGCAACCGGGCAAGGACCTGCCCTTCGTGCGCGAGATGCTGGCCAACCCGCGCGGCACGTTGCAGTACGAATTCAAGGGCGCACGCAAGCTGGCGGCGTACAGCCGCATCGCCCAGACCGGCTGGATCATGGCCAGCACCGTGAACGAGGGGGAGTTGCTGGCCGAGGCGCACGCCCTGCGCAACGTGGTGGCGGGCATTGCCGCGCTGGTCTGCGTGGTGCTGGCCGCCGTGGTGGTGCTGATGCTGCGCAGGCTGGTGATGGTGCCCTTGCAGGCCGTGGGACAATTCACGGCGGACATCGCCGGGGGCAACTTCGGCACCACGCTGGACGGCAACTTTTCCTGCGAGCTGGCGCAACTTGCCGACAACACCCGCCGCATGAAGGACAGCATCAAGCGCGAACTGGGCTTTGCCCGAGGCGTGCTGGAGGGCATTCCCAGCCCGTGCGGCATCGTGGCACCCGACTTCACCATGTCCTGGGCCAACCCCCAGGTCTGTGAACTGCTGGGCAGGCCAAAGCCCCCCTCGGACTATTACGGCCTGAAATCCGGCGAATTCTACTGGTTCGATCCGGACCGGGTGACCCTGTCCGACAGGGCCATAACCGAACGGCGCACCCTGACCGGGCAGAACGTGTGGACCTCGCAGGACGGAACGCGCACCGTGCACATCGACGTGGTGACCACCCCGTTCTACGACATGGACGGCGAACTGCTGGGCTCCATCTCGTTCTGGAACGACATCAGCGAGATGGTGGAAAAGCAGCACCAGATCGAGGCCCAGCGCGACCGCATCGCCGAGGCGGCCCGCGCAGCCATGGACGTATCGGCCCGCTTGTCCACGGCGGCAGAGGAACTGGCATCGCAGATCGAGGAATCCAGCCGGGGCACGGAAAACCAGAAGACCCGCGTTGCCGAATCGGCCACGGCCGTGGAACAGATGAACGCCTCCATCCTGGAGGTTGCGCGCAGCGCGGGCAATGCGGCTGAAAATGCGGACCTGGCCCGTTCACGCGCCGAACAGGGCGAAAAGGTGGTGCAGGACACCGTGGGTTCCATCCGCGCCCTGCGCGACCGCATGACGGAAATGGGCGGCAGCCTGCACGAACTGGGCAAGCAGGCCGACGGCATAGGCGCCATCATCGACATGATCTCGGACATCGCCGACCAGACCAACCTGCTGGCCCTGAATGCCGCCATCGAGGCGGCGCGTGCCGGTGACGCCGGGCGCGGGTTCGCCGTGGTGGCCGACGAGGTGCGCAAGCTGGCCGAAAAGACCATGAGCGCCACCAGCGAGGTGGGGCAGGTCATCCGGGCCATCCAGCAGGTGACCCAGAAGAGCGTGGACCTGATGGGCCTTGCCGGTGCCGACGCCGATACCTCTGCCCAGCGCTCGGCCCAGGCCGGAACCTCGCTGCACGAGATACTGCGCGTTTCGGTGGACACGGCGGACATGGTGCGGTCCATCGCATCCGCCGCCGAGGAACAGTCGGCGGCCAGCGAGCAGATCGCCCGCGCCACCGAGGAACTGAACGTCATCTCCGGCGAGACGGCAGAGGCCATGAACCAGTCGGCCCTGGCCATAGCCGAGGTGGCTCGCATGTCCGAGGAACTGCGTGCCATCATCGAGGGCATGAAGTCGTAGGCGGGATGGCGCAAGGAACAGCATGACAAAGGCCCCCGGTAACGGGGGCCTTTTGCGTGGCGTCAGGGCATTCCTTCAGGCGCCCGGACACCTGATCGGAATGGTGCCGGATGCATGCGCGCCTTGCGGGTTCTGTGGGCCAGGGCATCACTGCCCGGACACCAGGGCAAAGCGCTCTTCCAACCTGGAAATATCCGCCCCCGACACGCCACATTCCTCGAAATGCCCGCGCCAGCCGCGCATCTCGTGCCGCATCCGCGCCACCACGTCCTCGGCCTCGGCCCGGCGCAGGCCGAACGGCTCGGGCATGCTCAGCACGTTTTCCACGGAGGCCTCGCGCCCTTTGCTCCCGCAGACCAGTGCCAGCTCTGGCCGGGCAAACCGTATCTGGGCGGGCACCACGTCGTAAACCGGGGTCAGGGCAATGCCGTTGCGGCGCACGAAGAACGCGTGGTTTCGCGGATGGTCGTCCACGTTGCGGCACAGCACGTTGAACGCCATGCGCCGGAACAGTTCGTGCCCGGCCCGCTCGTCGCCGTGCTGTCGCGCCACCTGGGCAAGGTCCTGATACGACCCCCAGTCGCCATCCTCGCTGATCCTGCGGTTGAGCGTGAACCCGGAAACGAAGTGCACCGGCTCGCCAGCGTCGTCCCGGTCAAAACGGCGCACCAGCAACACGCCAACGCCATCCGCCTCCACCACCCGGGTCTGCGCGGCAGTGATGCCGCACCGCGCGGCCAGGGTCATGGTGGCGTGCTCCACGCGCGGCTCGTCCCATACGTCCCCCCGCTTGGGGAACTTGGCGATATGATCGACGCCGTTCACGTTCACCAAGGCCTTGGGCCGACCTCCGCCGACGCTCAGGGATGACGCCAGGGCCCGCAGGAACACATCCTCGAGCAGCGTGCGGCGCAACGCATCCAGGTCCGCATCGTCGTCGATTTCGTCAACCTCGGCCACCACACGGCTCACCCGGCCAAGGTCGCCTTCATGCAGGGAAAATATCTCGCCCGTGGCCCACGGCGCCATGGACTCGGGCCCGGCAACAGTGCCGCCGAAAGCCAGCGCCCCGATCCGGTTGCGGGAATGCGCAGCGGTGAGCACCTCCACCTCGGACAAGGTGCCCGCCGGACGACCGGCCAGCAATGCCAACAGCTTGCGCCCCCATTTGTCCGGGGCGGCATCGCGCAGGGCAGGAAAAATGGCAGCGCCGGGCGGACTTGTGACCGCGTGCCCCATGTACAGAGGCAGGGATACCGGGTCGACAGGGATGGCATCAGGCCGGGCCGCGTAGTTGCGGCCATAGCCCAGGGTGCACCGCCGCCCCCCGGCGTAGTCCGTGAGCAGGGCGGCGGGCACGTAGCCCTGCCCCTTCAGCCAGACAAAGACATAGATGGGGGCACCGCTAGAAGTCATACATGGTGTCCCGCGCCTCGCGGACGCGTTGCGGCAGTTTTGTTTCCGCCAGGAACTTGCCCTGCTCGTCCCGGTCGGGATCGGCCACCAGGCGCAGATCACCCTCCAGTTGCAATGCCCACAGCACGCTGGCCAGAATGCCCAGCCCGCCGCCCGGCTCTCCTGCCTCTATGCGCTGGATGGTCCGCCGCGAGGTATGCGCCAGCCGGGCCAGCCGAAGCTCGCTGAGGCCACGCCGCTTGCGCGCGATCTGGATGTTCCGACCCAATTCCGCGCACAGGGCCGCCAGTTCCGGCGGCAATGATCTATCCGTTCTCTTTGCCGTGCTCATGACTAAAATATTACTCACTAACCGGATTAACGCAATCTATTTTAGTCTTTTTACCTACAATAACCCAAAGTGGCCCGCGCACGCCCCGAGAAAACAAGGCCATCTCAGGACTCCCGCGCGGCGGGACCTTGGCACGCCGTTCTGAAAAAGGTGCCGGGCAGAGCAACACGAAAAGGGGTTCGTCCTGTCGGACGAACCCCTCTATGCTTGCCATGGTCGACGTGGGTCACGAGTGAACCACGAAAGCCCCAATTCGAAGCTTTTCCATTCCCCGTTGCCATGGATGTAGTCGACTGATAACGGATTTGCGAAAAAGGGGATCGCATGGAGTGGGTGTTTTTCTGGCTTAGTTGTGGCGTGGCAGCGGCCTTGGTGGGGGCATCCAAAGGCCGTAGCGGATGCCTATGGTTCATTGGCGGCACACTCCTCGGCCCCATCGGTCTGCTCACAGTTGGGTTCATGCCGAAGATTGAATCGGAAGCGCCCCCAGTGCCGCCCACGCGCACATGCCCATTCTGCGCTGAAGAGATTCAGCCAGCCGCCATCGTCTGCAAGCACTGCGGGCGTGATGTCGGTCCAATGGAAGTCGCATCTTTGCAAGATACCGAGCCCGCTGTCCAAAAAATCCATGATTGTCCCGACGCCGAGCAGGCCGAACCAACTCCGCTAAGGGCAACGAACGACAAAAAAAATGGTATTGTCGGCATCGCTGTTGTCTTGGTCGCTGGATTTACAGCGGCGTTGTGGTTCTCGCAGCCCAACAAACCAGAGCCGGTAAAAATTGAAGGGATGGAGGGCCAGTACGACTACGTATGGCGCACTAACACAACTCCATATATCGACAGCAAGCTCAGAGAGTCAGAAATTAAAGACTGTAAAACATACGTATGGCGCCCACATATTCGCGACCAAAACGCCTACCTCGTATACTGCACCCAAGACGAGGCCAAATGGACGGCATACACGATATGGAACCACATACTGTTTGGCCCCTATACCGCGCGTCCAGAAATCACCCCCCAAAAGAAATGAATCACGAAAGCCCCTCAACCAAATGGGCTTCCGTCCCTCGTTGACGGATGCGGCGGGCCAGTAACAGCCTTACTAAAAGGAGGAGGCATGAAAATTCGCCTAGTTTATTCGGCTTTGCTCGCAACGGTCCTGGCTTTAATCTCGGGCTGTGCGACCCCGCAGCCTCGTGTGGTCTACCTAGCAAACAATTACAACTACTCTGAAACAAAACCGCTGCTGGAAAAAGGGCCGAATACCATCAAAGGCAGTGCGCTTTGGCGACAGCAAGGCGGAGGGGTCGTGACCTGCGCAGGAAATCCAGTGGCCTTGGTTCCAAAGACTGCGTATTCTTCGGAACGATTCATTGCTATCTACGGTAATGATATGGCTGGGACCTCTGCCATCGGAAACAAACTCTTATTTTCTCCGGAAAACCTAGAATATCAGCAACACATGCTCAAAACGCAGTGCGACGCCCAAGGGTACTTCACCTTTGAAAACGTGGCGAATGGGGACTTTTTTGTAATGACATCTGTCGTGTGGTCTGCGGGGACACACAATCCTCAAGGCGGTGCAATCATGAAAACCGTTTCTGTCCGTGGGGGAGAGGTCAAAAATGTCATTCTAGCGCCATAGGAGGTTGCCGATATGCATGCACTGATTCAGGGAGTGCTGGCCCTTTTGACGTTGCTCTCAGCACTTGAAGGATTTCTGACATATTTTCAGGCCACGACGGCATTTCAACAAATCGCTGGGGCTGTGTGGGTGACAACATTCGCTGTATCGCTCGCCGCAATTGGTATCATCAGCGCCATTCGTCAGCCAAAAACGCACACCGCGCCCCCTCCCCAGCAGGATCCGCCAGCCACGAGTATCCCATCTTGACATTCAGTCCATTTCACGGCGTATTATCTGTAAATAAACAGCACTCTCTTGCCATTTGCACACGAGGCAACATTGCCGAATATGCCTCAATCAGTGCCGACACATTGAATCAAGGAATTGCTCTCGCGCAGTCCGTGCTGCCCGAAGAAGAAGCAGAAAGCCCCTCCGCTGGCAACGAAAGAGGAATCGCCGGGGTATCGGTGACGCTGGTTACCCCTGCCACGAAGCCCTTTCCGTAAAGAATACGGCTGGCTCAACGTATACCGTGGAATGCGTTGAACGCCCCGGCGAGAAAACGCGCGCGAAATACTCGGTCAACGTGCGTACAGGCACGGTTACAAAAAACTAGTCCCGCACACCCGCACGCTCTCCCTTCACCTGATTACTGTTGCACCTGTGGGCATTCATGACTATGGGTAGGCTTCACGGAATTCGAATTTCCGGGCATGTGGCCCGAGAAACTTGCCGCAGCCCACCCCGACAGGGAGAGAACACGCATGAACTTCACCATTGAAGTCGAACGGGAAGAAGACGGGCGCTGGCTGGCCGAAGTCATGGAACTTCCCGGCGTGATGGCCTACGCCCCGTCGGCGGAGATGGCGACCACCAAAGCCAAGGCCCTTGCCCTGCGTGTCATTGCAGACCGACTGGAACACGGCGATTCTGTGCCCGGGATCGAGCAGATCACCTTCGCCACCAGCAATGAGCCATTGGCCCTCCGTTAAGGCCCGCAGACTGCTGGCCGCGTTGCTGCGCATCGGCTGGCAGGAAAAGCGTCGCGCCGGTTCCCACCGTACCCTTGAACGCTCCGGCTGGCCTGACTACGTGTTCTCCTTCCATGACCAGGAAGAAATCGGCCCCCGCATGCTGGCCCGCATTGCCCGCCACACCGGCCTGACGCCGGAGGACCTGTAGCCGTGCTGCCCGAATCGATTCTCGACATGTCCCCTGCCGCCATTCTGCGCGGCCTGCGCTACCGCGAGGGCATGACCCAGGCTGTGCTTTCGCGCCGCACAGGCATTCCGCAGCGGCACATCAGCGAGATGGAAAACCATCGCCGCCCCATCGCCACGCAGAACGCCCGTAAGCTGGCCGAAGCGTTGAGCTGCCCCCTGACGCACTTCCTTTCCACATCGCCGTAGGTCGGCATCCCTCAAACCTGCCGCCAAGGCTGTGCGGACCACCGTGCGGCCCGACCCGCCCAGAAAACGGAAAGAGAGCCAGACTTGCATCTGGCTCTCGACGTTACAATGGTGGGCGGTGAGGGGATCGAACCCCCGGCATTCGGCTTGTAAGGCCGACGCTCTACCAGCTGAGCTAACCGCCCCGATATTGTCAGACAATCACGGCAAGGCAATGATGGCAGGACCATACGGCATGTCGCCCGAAAGCGCCATGACCCGCCCTCCCCGTGTGACAACGAACGACTGCGGCTTGCTTCAGCCCGCCGCCGCCCGTGACGGGATACGTCTCATAGTGCAGGGGCGGCGGTGATGTCAAACACCTTGTGCTTTTGTACTGGACATTGTGACGTCGGATATCTATGTAGCACTCGCGCGGCCCTGTGTCCGCCGTGCCACCGCCCCCAGCGGCGTGCGGACACCGGTGCACGCGCCGACTTGCGAACCGGCCGACGGACCGTGAATCCGCCCCCTCATGCCCCCCACAGCCCCCCGCACACTGCGGCAGGACATCTCCCTGCTGCTCCGCTCCGCACCGCCCAGGGCGCGCGCCGCCATCCTCGCCCTGCTGCCCGCCGCAAAGGCCGTGCTGGACACGGGCTGGCGGCCCGACATGCACGCCGCGCCCATCCGCAACTGGCGCGACCTGATGCAACTGTTGTCCGGCCTCACCGCCCAGCGCCACGACACGGAAACGCTGCTGCGCGTCACCAGCGAGCTTCTGGGCATCGCCGACGAAATGGCTCCGCCGGAAATGGTCCTGCGCGAAAGCGCCGCCGTGCTGCTGCGCGCCTTTCACGCCGACATGTTCGTGTGCCGCCTGCGCGACGACGAAGGCGAATGGCAGATCATCGCGGCGGAACGCGAGGACGGCGGCCCCATCCCGCTCTTTTCGCCGGTGCTGGAAGAAGGCCTGGCCGGTCACCCGGTCATGCGCGCGGTGTGCGACGGCACCCGCCACGTGCTTTCCAACAACCTGATGGGCATGGACCGGGGCGGCGATTCATACGACTGCATGGCCTACAAGGTGGGCTACCGCTCGCGCCTGGCCTTCGTGCTGCGCGACCGTGGTGGCCGACCGCCCTTCGGGCTGGTGCTGCTGTATTCCGAGCGCGAACACGGCTTCGACAGCTATGACGCACGGTTCCTGGCCAAATGCGCGCGCATCGTGGCCCTGACCACCGGCAGCCGCGTGGCCGTGGCCCGCGACGCGCTGGAAAAGGCCGCCGGGGCCGTGGCCCACCACGGCAACAACGCCCTGGCCATCCTGCGCAACCACGCGGAATACTGCGCTGAACTGCTGGACGACATGGCCGACGACTGGGACGACGCCATGCACGCCGCCGACGACCTGCGCGAACTGCTGCCCGAAGGCTCCAAGGCCCACGCCGCCGCCGCGCGGCTGGCCGACGTGCTGCACCGCATGGACACCACGCAACTGACGGAACAGTTGGACGGCGTACTGCGCTCCACCCGGCGCATCGCCCGCATCATCGACGCGCTGGAGGAATCGGCCGAAAAGCCCCGCCTGATGCACTACGTGCTGGGCCGCCACGTGCTGGACCTGGGCAACCCCGCCGATGAAGAAGAGGAAATGGAAACCCTGCGCAAGACCTGCTGCACGGCGTAACCGGCCCGGCAACTCGCACGGGGGCACCATTTCCCCGTGCTCCACGCCTGTTGATCGAAAATTCCCCTCCGGCATGGCCGGAAACGCAACAAGCGCCGACGGACCATGTCCATCGGCGCTCTTGCTGTGTTCTTCCGCAACCAGAATTCGAACCGTCGGCTCCTGGCCGATTGTGCCAGTTGTGCCAGTCATGCCAATCATGCCAGTCATGCCGGTCATGCCGACCACGGCAGTTGGGGGGGGGCAGCCGGTCCGCAGCCAGGAGCTGCCAGTGGCGGTGAAGGGCAGCGGCGCTGGCCCGGCCTACTCGGCCCGATCGGCTAGTCGTCCCCGTCCTTTCCGCCCCTGCCCCCGGTCGTGCCGCCGTCGTCCTCGAAGCCCCGCCCCTTGTGCTTGGGGGCATCACGTTGCTTGCGGCGCTTGTCCTCCTGCACGCGGGTGCGCAAATCCAGCGGCACGTCCAGCAGGGCATCGCGCCGTGCGGCGCGCAGGGCGCGGCGCTCCTCTTCGGTAAGGCCGGTTTCCTCCCCGGCGTCTTCCTGCCGGGGCTGGCCCTTGGGGTCGCTGACCTTCATGTGCTGCTCCTGACGGACAGGGCCGTTGCCCGGCGCCCTCCCCACGGGGGGACTGCTTGCGGGACGGCCCGTCAACGGGCGAAAGACCACCCGGAAACTCCCCTACAGGCCGATGACCACCTTGGTCGCCACCGCGATCTGGTAGAGAATCTGCGACATGTCCTTGACCGTTTGCAGGTTCTTGGAATCCACGCGGGGCAGCACCAGCACCTGGTCCCCCGCCGCAATGGTGGTGTCGGACGTGCGGAACACCTCGCCGTTGGGACGCACCAGCAGGATGTTGCCGGTATCCGCGCGGTTGGTGTAGCCGCCCGCGCCCCGCACGTAGTCCTTCAGGCGCCTGTCGCCGTTCCACACGATGGCCTGGGGCATAACCACCTCGCCGGTCACCAGCACCACGTCGCTCTTTTCCGGAATGACGATGACGTCGCCGTCCTCCAGCGCGATGTCGGCCACCTTGCCGCCGCTGCCCACCACCACGATGCCCTCGGGCGTGACGTTGCGGGCCTTTTCGGCGAACTTGGCGATCATCTCCGCCTCGTGGTTGCGAATCTGCGCTTCTTCCGGGCTGGCCGAGGTGGCCGTGAACGAGCTTTCCTCCAGCCTGCGCAGGGCGTCCTCTATGGCGCGCTTCTGGCGGGCCGCCACGCTGCGCCGCTTGATGTACAGGCCGGAAAGGTCGGCCCGGTCGGCATCCACGGCAATGTACTGCTGCACGTCGCGCAGGCGGGCGGTGCGCTTCAGCGGAAAACGCGACGCCCCCCGGATGGCCCCCTGCACCTCGACCATGATGGTGTCGCCGGGGGTGTCGGCCAGAAATTCCACCCGGTCGCCGTCGGCCAGCGGCAGGGTGCGGAATTCGCGCAGGGGCAGGTACAGGTTGAAGGGCGCGCCGTTGCGGGTGCCCACGATGCTGGCGTGCGAGGCCGTGGCCAGCGGATCGGCCATTTCGGCCAGTTTCGCGCCGGTGGCCTCGCCCTTGCGGAATTCGAAGCGCGCAGCGTTGCGTATCTCGCCGCTGGCGGACACGGCCGGACCCTTTTCGCCCACCACGATGGTGTCGCCATCCAGCAGGCGCACCAGCGGCAGCGCGCCCTTGAGCGCGAAGGGGTACAGGTCGAAGCTGCCCAGTTCCGCGCCGCCGCGCAACAGGCGGATGGTGCGGTAGCTGCCGCGCCGGGGGTCGATGCCACCCGCCCGGTCCAGGAAGGCCAGCACCGAATCGGACGGCGCGCCGCTGTAGCGGCCCGGCTTCATGACGAAGCCGGTGACGAAGACCGACACGGGCCGCCCGTCCAGCGGGCTTACGTAGACCTGCACGTTTTCCACGCCGGACGCGCTGAGCTTGCTGCGGATGGCCTCCATCACCTGGGCCTGGGCAAGCCCGGCCACGGGCACGATCCCCAGATCCTGCAGTTCGATGTCGCCAGCGTCGCTCACCATGACCACGCCGTCGAAGTTGCGGTCGCCCCACAGGCGCAGCACCAGCCGGTCGCCGGGGGCCAATTCGCGCGCCTCCGCGCTGCGGGCCTGTCCGAAGTTGCCCTGGAACAGGTTGGCGGCAAAGGGCGGCAGGTCGGCTCCGGTGGCCGGGGCGGCTCCGGAAGACGCGGGCGACTTGGCCTCGGACGGGGCGGCAGGCGCGGTGGCGCAAGCCGGACCCAGCAGGACGCCCAGCACAAGCAGCAGGAAAAGGGCGGGCAGCCATGCGGCAGCCCCCGCGCGACAGGTCGCGACGTGACTGGGCGCGACGTGGCTGGGCGCGACATGGCTGGGCGCGACGTGACTGGGCGCGGCGTGGCGGAAAAGCGATGCGGTATCCATGGCGGGTATCCGTAATTGGCTACGCCGGGCGCGGTGTGCACCCGGCGGATGGAAGCATGCGGTCTCTGTCGTGATGGTTCCGGCGGGGATGGCGCGCCCGCCCGAAGCGGAAGGCCATCCGGCACGTCCGCCGATGCGCCTGTCCCGGCATATCCGGCTGGCGCAAAAAATCCCTATTGCGCGGGGCGGGCTATCCCCTGCCCCCAGATGCGCGGGGCCATCTGCCACGCAACGTCGTCGCCGCTGCCAGCCGGGCGGCAGGCTATGACCACCTCTGCCTCGCCGTGCTGGGACAGCAGGGTGGCGCGGCGGCATTCCTCTCCCGTGGCGGAGGTGAACAGACCCTCCACCACCACCCGGATGCCGGTGCCGAATTCCGGGTCGTCCAGAACGGCAGACGCCCCGGCCGGATTGCTGGTCATGAATTCCAGGACGGGTTTGGCGGGCAGGGCCTGTTCCTGCGCCTGCGGCGCGGGCTGCTGGCGCCCCCCGCAGGCGGCGAGCAGGACGGGCAGCACGCACAGGGCGCACAGGGCCAGCACGGCGGCGGGGCGGAGACGGCGGATGGCGAACATGGAATGAACCTCTGGTGCGTGGGAGATGTCTCGGATTGTCCGTGGTCGGTGTGGTGCCGTTTGGCATGGTCGCGCCGCATACGCGGTCCGGTCGATTCTACCGCTGGGCATTCCGGGCAAAATGGGCGCGCCGGCCAGCTCCGGCCTGTCGGTTTCCGGCGAATCCCGCGACATTGGACCCGCCCGTACGGATGCCGCCTTCTATACTCCCGGCAACGGGCGGCTGTCCACTGGCCGCCCCGGCCCGGACCGCTGCCGCGCAATGGCTTTACAACAAAAAGGACGGGGCCGTGGGCAAGGCGCGGGGCATCCTGCCCCTTCCCTTCCCGCACTACCTGTCCGCATGAAGTCCGGCGGGCTACCCCGCCACGGCCTTGTGCACATCGATGCCATGGCGCAGCATGCGGTTGCGCACCGTGCCCCGGTGCACCCCCAGCAGGCGCGCCGCCTCGGACACATTGCCCCCGGCGGAGCGCAGGGCTTCCACCAGTTCGGCCCGTTCGCGCTCGTGCCGGGCCGGGCGCCCCCCGTAGCCGAACGCGCCAGCAGACGGTGCAATGCCCGTTTCCGTGTGGGGCATGTTCTCCTGCCCTTCGTGCCCGGCCCGGGCCGGATGCAGCCCCGGATGCCGGTCGCCCGTTCCGGCGTGCCCGATCTGACTGGCCTGGCCGGTGTACCCCGCCGCCCCGCCCGTTCCGGCGCATTCCGGGTGCCACCCCGCCCCCGCGATATGCTGGGGCAAATGCTCCACGCCCAGCCTCCCCCCATCGGCGATGACGCAGGCATATTCCAGTGCGCTGCGCAGTTCGCGCACGTTGCCCGGCCACCCGTAGGCCGTCAGCAGGCGCAGGGCCTCCGGCGTCAGGCCGGTCACGTCGCGTCCGTCGCGCTCGCGGATGCCTTTCAGGAAATGGGCGGCCAGCAGGGGAATGTCCTCTCGCCGGTCGGCCAGCGGCGGCAGGTGGATGGGGATGACGTTGATGCGGAACAGCAGGTCCTCGCGGAACCTGCCCGCCCGCACCAGCCGCCCCAGGTCGCGGTTGGTGGCGGCAATGATGCGCACGTCCACCTCGCGCGAGGCGTTGTCGCCCACCCGCTCGATGCGCTTGGTTTCCAGCACGCGCAGCAGCTTCACCTGGATGGGCAGGGGGATGTCGCCTATCTCGTCCAGAAAGATGTCGCCGCCGTGGGCCGCCTCGAACCGGCCCTGCCGGTCGCGGATGGCCCCGGTGAACGCCCCGCGCACATGGCCGAACAACTCGCTTTCCAGCAGCGCCTCGTTCAGGGCCGCGCAGTTCAACTGCACGTAGGCCCCGTTCTTGCGGCGGCCCAGTTCGTGGATGGCCCGTGCCGCCAGTTCCTTGCCCGTGCCCGATGGCCCCAGCACCAGCACCGGGGCATCGCTTTCCGCCGCCCGCTCGATGATCCGGAACACCCGCTGCATGGCGGACGAAGTACCCACCATGCCCGCGAAGCCCTCGTCGGAACCCAGCAGGCGCGAAAGCTCCTCGATGCGCCGGTCCTTTTCCACCACGGCGGAAATGTCGGTGATGGTCTCCACCGCCGCGATGACCCGGCCATCCTCCTTCAGCACCTTGGCATTCTTGAGCACGGTGATGGACGTGCCGTCACGCCGCACCAGAGTGCAACGCTTGCGGTGCTCGTCCTTGCGGTCGAACAGGCGGCACCAGTGGCCGCCGCCCAGCGAGCGCGAGCGCACGCAGGCATCGCAATTGAGAATGGCGCAGGTCTGGCCCACCAGTTCGCCCGCCTCGTAGCCGGTCAACCGCTCCAGGGCCGGGTTGGCCATCAGGATGCGGCCATCCGGCCCCACCAGGAAGAAGCCGTCGTTGATGGTGTTGATGACCTCGCGCAGGAAGCGGCCGGATTCCAGGGCGTTCATGGCGTTCTCCTTGGTTGGTGTGGGCGCGGGCATGTGCCGGGCGCGGTGCCATGCCCTCAGGCGCGCCCATCGCCATGCAGCATCGGGGCCGTTGCGCGCCTCAAAAAAAACGGGGCCGGGCATGCCACAGGGCAGACGGGCGGCGCATGGCGCTTCGTTGCCGTTGCGCCATTACTTGCCGGAATCACAACGAATCCTTGCAGATCCAGTTTCCGTGCGCCCTGTCCGCCCCTGACGATCGAAATCGCATGCTGGTGGCACAGGCCGGGCACCGCCATGGGACATCACGCCCCACTGGCGAACGCTGCGCCATATGATCAATTTTTCACCACATGGCGCAGCATATGCCGAAAATTCACCACCGCGCAAGCAGGCTATTGCCCCTGCCCATCTTTATAAAAGACATGTCACATCGGCATGTTAGCATTCCAGCGCGGGTGGGCACGCTTCCTGCTCACAGCTGTACGGATGCGCCACGTGCGCGCCCCCATTCATCAGCACACAGGCACCGGAATGACCTCACGCACCATCGACGCAGCATCCCCCCGCCGCCTTTCGCGGCGCGGTTTCCTCAAGGGCCTTGCGGGCACCGGGCTCGCCGGGTCCGCCTCCCTCGCAACCGGCATGTTCCCCTCCGCGGCGGCGGGCACGAGCGCGGGTGGCAGCGCGCCCGTGCCCGCCGGACGGGAAATGGCCGGAAACGACGGCCCCTTCGCCACACTTATCGACATTTCCGCCTGCGTGGGCTGCGGAGCCTGCGTGCAGGTCTGCCACGACCGCAACGCGGCCCGGTATCCGGAACCCAAAAAGCCCTTTCCGCCCATGTTCCCGGCCTCGGTGAAGGCCGAGGACTGGTCCGCCCGGCGCGACACGGACGACCGGCTGACCCCCTACAACTGGCTGTACATCCAGAGCGTGACAGTGCAGCACGGCGGGCAGCACGGCGGGCAGCAGGTGGAACTGAACATCCCCCGCCGCTGCCTGCACTGCGATAACCCACCCTGCGCCAACCTGTGCCCGTGGGGCGCGGCCCGGCGCGAGGCCAGCGGCACCGTGTCCATCGACGCGGACATCTGTCTGGGCGGGGCCAAGTGCCGCACGGTGTGCCCGTGGCACATCCCCCAGCGCCAGACGGGCGTTGGCCTGTATCTGGACCTGCTGCCCCGCTACGCGGGCAACGGCGTGATGTACAAGTGCGACCGCTGCGCCGACGTGGTGGCACGCGGCGGCACCCCAGCCTGCATCGAAGCCTGCCCCAACGCGGTGCAGTCCATCGGCCCGCGCGATGCCATCATCGCCGAGGCCCGCCGTCTGGCTGCCGAGCGCGGCTGGCATCTGTACGGGCTGGACGAAAACGGCGGCACCTCGACCATCTATCTTTCGCCCGTGCCCTTCGCGGCAATTCAGGCGGCGCTGGATGCCGCGACAAAGGCTGCGACGAACGTTTCCGGGCCGAGTGCCGGACAGGACGCCGCACAGGACGCCGGAAAGGCTCCGGTACAGGCTTCCGCCACGCTGGGTCCCGGCAGGCCGCATTTCCACGCCGTGGCCGACGCCATGCGGGACGAAACCATGCTGGCCGCCGCGCTGGTCACCGCGCCGCTGGCCGGTGCCGGGGCCGCCCTGCTGCGCGTGGCGCGCGGCATCGGCGACATGGCTCGCGCAGATGCCGACGGTACGAACGCGCCAAATGCGGCAACGACCCCAGACAGGCCGGACACCCCGACCTGCCGCCTGTCCACTGCCGTCGACTGTCCCACCTGCCCGCCCCGCAGGGTAGATGACGCCACAGACGATCTTGACGCTACGCCCGTATCCCATCCCCTGCCCGTGGCCCGCTGGCTGTGGATCGCCTGCGCCAGCGTGCTCGGCGTCACCGGCATGGCCCAGATGCCCATTGCCGCGCGCTATGGCATTGCCGCCGTGCCCGGCCTGGCCTGGACTGCCGACTTCTACTTCACCCACCTGCTGCACTACGGGGCCGCCGCCGTGCTGCTGGCACTTGGTGCGTGGCTGACCGTGCGGGCTTGTGCCGGGCCGCGCAGCGCCCGCCTGTTCACCGCCCAGCGCCTTTCCACCCCGTATCGCCACCCCGCCCTGTATCACCTGACGGGCGGCGGCACGCTACGCCTGTGGCTGGTGGCGGCGCTCATCGTTACCGGGGCCATGCGGGTGGGCAAGAACCTGCCCGGCTTCGACTGGGGCCCCACCCTGACCATGTACCTGGACTGGACGCATCTTGGCCTTGCCGGGCTGCTGGGCATCGTCTCGCTGGTGCTGGCCCTGACGGGCCGTTCCGCCTGGACCGCCACCACCCCCGGCATGGCTCCGTCGCCCGGTCACCATCCCGCACATCCGCCCCGCGCGTAGCGCAGGGCTTACCCGCTGACGTTCACCGCTGAAGGAGGAGTCCCATGTCGTCGCCACACGTTTCGCCCCACCGGGCACATGGCGGTTCGCCGCCAATCCCGTTAATCCCGCCAGTACAGCCGATCCTGCTGCTCCTGCTGCTGTGCCTGCTGCCGGGCCTTGCCCTGACCCTTGCGCCGGTGGCCCCGGCCCGCGCCGCGCAACTGGCCACCGGGGTGCCCGTAGGGGCCACCGGCGCGGTGAAGAAGCCGGAAGCCCACGTCATCACCGCCGATCATTCCCGCCACCCGGCCCTGCAACAGCCCTTTGCCACCCCGCAGGAAGTGACCAGGGCCTGCCTGTCGTGCCACAACGCCGCCGCGCAGCAGGTGCACAAGACCATCCACTGGACCTGGCTGGACCCCGCCGACCCGGAACGCAAGATGGGCAAGGGCGGCATCACCTTCAACAACTTCTGCATCGCCATTCCCTCCAACGAGCCGCGCTGCACCTCGTGCCACGCGGGCTTCGGCTGGAAGAACGCGCAGTTCGACTTCTCGTCGCAGGAAAACGTGGACTGCATGGTCTGTCACGACCACACCGGCACCTACAAGAAATTCCCCACCATGGCCGGGCTGCCCGCCAGCGAACCCACCGAGTTCGAGGGCAAGACGTTCAACCCGCCCGACTACAACGCCATTGCCGCCTCCGTGGGCCGTCCCACCCGCGACAACTGCGGCGTCTGCCACTTCTACGGCGGCGGGGGCGACGCGGTGAAGCACGGCGACCTTGATTCCACCATGTTCAAGCCCAGCCGCGAACTGGACGTGCACATGGACGTGAAGGGCGCCAACTTCACCTGCCAGCGCTGCCACACCACCGAGGCCCACGTCATTGCCGGGCGCACCTACAAGCAGCCCGCCTTCACCGAACGCACCAGCGTGCTGGACGACGACCGGGTGCACCGCATCGCCTGCGAATCGTGCCATACCGCAACCCCGCACAAGGCCGGGCACAAGGCCAACGACCATACCGACAAGCTGGCCTGCCAGACCTGCCACATTCCCGCCTTTGCGCGCGAAATGGCCACCAAGATGTGGTGGGACTGGTCCACGGCGGGCAAGAAGAAGGACGGCAAGCCGTTCGCGGAAAAGGGGCCCTTCGGCAAGCCCAGCTACGACAGCAAGAAGGGCGACTTTCGCTGGGAAAAGGACGTCACCCCCGAATACCACTGGTCCAACGGACGCATGGAATTCCTGCTGCTGACCGACAAGATTGCCGACACCGCGAAGCCCGTGGAAATCAACCGCATCGACGGCGGCCCGGCAGACCCCAAGTCGCGCATCATGCCCTTCAAGGCACACCGGGGCCGCCAGCCCTTCGACGCGGGCAACCGCACCTTCGTGGCGCCGCACCTGTTCGGCAAGGACGACGCCGCCTACTGGAAGAACTATGACTGGATGAAGGCCGTGGAGGCCGGGCAGAAGTCGCTGAATCTGCCCTTCAGCGGCAAGCTGGAATTCGTGGAGACCGTCTACTACTACCCCATCACCCACCAGGTGGCCCCCAAGGAAAAGTCCGTGGCCTGCGGCGAATGCCACAAGCCTGGGGGCAGCCGCCTTGCCGCCGTGGGCGGGGTGTGGATGCCGGGGCGCGACCGCAACGTGGGCGTGGACGCTGCCGGGTGGATCGCCGTTGCCGGGTCCGTGCTGGCCGTGGGCGTGCACGGGTTCCTGCGCCTGGCCGCGCGTGGCCGCAACAACCGCAAGGAGGACTAGCCATGCACGCCACCGAACGACTCTACCTGTACAGCCGGTTCGAGCGGTTCTGGCACTGGGCGCAGACCGTGCTCATCCTGGTGCTGCTGGTCACCGGCTTCGAAATCCACGGCACCTTCACCCTGCTGGGCTTTGGCCGCGCCTTCGCCGTGCACAACTTCTGCGCGTGGTCGTGGCTGGTGCTGTATGCCTTCATCGTGTTCTGGATGGCCGTCACCGACGAGTGGAAGCACTACGTGCCCACCTTCCTGAAGCTGATGGACGTGGTGCGCTACTACCTTTCCGGCATCTTCAAGGGGGAACCACACCCCGTGCCCAAGAGCGAACGCGCCAAGCACAACCCCCTGCAACGGCTGACCTACCTCGGCATCGTCTCGTTTCTCGTACCGTTCCAGATGATCACCGGGTTTCTCTACTACACCTACAACCAGTGGCCGCAGCTCGGCTTTGCGGGCAGCCTGACCCTGAAGGCCGTGGCCGTGCTGCACACCCTGGGGGCCCTCGCCTTCCTGGCCTTCGTCATCGTGCACGTCTACATGACCACCACCGGCCACACCTTGACCGCGCACATCGCCGCCATGTTCACCGGCTACGAGGATGTGCCCCGCAACGGCGTGAAGCCGGAGGCGTAGAAGAAGAAAACAGAAGGAAAGAATGTGGGGGAGGAGGGA
>Ga0247728_10055_pt1 | contig 69688 bp, 81 predicted proteins | sample SalenrCarbi39_FD_183048 | JGI IMG/M metagenome (GOLD analysis project Ga0247728, IMG submission 183048) | Saline wetland microbial communities from Lincoln, Nebraska, United States - Carb-i39 | ecosystem: Environmental > Aquatic > Non-marine Saline and Alkaline > Salt marsh | place: USA: Nebraska...
TTCCATCTTGCGATGGTTAACGTTTCCGTTTTTTTAAAATTGACGTTGTTTCCTATTTAGTTTTCAAAGATCAGCGCCCCTCACTTCCAAACCCTGTTTCTCGGTGAGTGCCTATTAATAATACCAAACGATGAGGTGTCTGTCAACGATTTACCACTCTTTTTCTCGACTTTTTCACATTATTTTTTTTGACCACTTTCAATACAAAGATAGCCCTATCATTTTTGATGATTTAGTGAGATATATTGTTCTAAATACGTTTGAATAACATCTTCTTTAAATGGATAATCCCCATTATGAATAACTTTTAGTATGTTATCCATGCCCAATTCAATTACTTCCTTCAATTCATCCGAGTATTCCATTATTACCGAATGATCGATATACTCATCTTCGTCTAAAATTAATTCATTTCCATCTGGAAACACTTTAACGTCAAGATCGTAATCAATGTTCTTTATCGCTTCACCATCATATAAACTAGGTGATGCAATATTACAATAATAATAGATTCCTGTTTTTCGCACCATCGCTATTACGTTATACCAGCGATTTGTATAAAAGAAACATATAGCAGGTTCACGTGTAAACCACCTTCTACCATCCGCTTCTACTACCCATGTACGATTATTCGCTACAACAAAATGATCTTGATGCACAGCTAGAACTTTAGATGTCAACCATGTGCGATGAAGAGTTCCATCATGCTTGTAACTTTGTATGGTTATGTTTTGACCTACTTCAAGTTTCATGTTTTACCTCCTCAAGTGCTTTTTTATTATACCGTTTTTTGAATCATATAAAAAGAGGATTCCTTTTAACTTATGGGTTTCCTCTTTCTATATTATATATACTAGTGATTCGCAATAATTTTTATTCTTTTATATATAAGTGGGGTAAATATAATACCGACAAGTAAAGTCATAAACATATACCCAAAATTATAAACAAATGAACCCCACCATGTTATTTCCCAAAAATAGACTCCTGCAACTAAATGAATAAAGAATCGAATTACATTTACCACGATTATTCCAGTCATGATTTCTACTTTATAATTGATATTAGGAAAAAGTGATGCAAGTCCATAGATTCCAAAAGCAACAACATATTCCAAGAAGAACCCAAACAAGTTTACGAAATAGAATGGGGCAAAGAATCCTTGAAGAGGTATTGTTAGTAATGAAACAATTAACCCTTTCTTCCAACCTAGATGATAACTTGCCAATAATAGAACAACTGTGCTAAATCCAACAGTTCCTCCATTCGGCATTCTAAAGAATGGTACTTGATTCGAAATATAGTCTAAGGCAATAAACAATGCTGCATATACTCCAATCCATACCATATCCAAAACTACTCTTGATCTTTTCATAAAAAAACACCTCCGTGAGGCGTAAGGCAGTGTAACTCCCTACGCTAGTCTTAACTAGATCAGGTGATGAGGGTCTGCTTTCGCATCTCAGCCATTCGGCACCCCTGTTCACGGTGTTATTATAACATACTTTGTGGTAAAATATCTTAGGTGATACTATGCATGAACTAAATAAAACAAATGACTATTCCTTATTATTAAAACAAGCCGTTGCTTTGATTGATTCTGAACCGGATCGTTTAGCAAATATGGCAAATCTATCTTCTTTTGTCTATCATATGATTTCTGATTTAAACTGGGTTGGGTTTTATTTATTAAAAGGTGAAGATTTGGTCTTAGGTCCATTTAATGGATTACCCGCTTGTACCAGAATACCTCTTGGAAAAGGTGTATGTGGTACATCCGCATCTAGAAAACAAGTGTTAAATATCGAGAACGTTCATTTATTTGAAGGACATATCGCTTGTGATAGTGCTAGTAATTCAGAATGCGTTGTGCCGATGATATATCAAAACAAAGTTATCGGAGTTATGGATGTTGATTCTCCATTACTGGATCGATTTGATTTAGAGTTAGAAGAATTTATTATAGGAGTAGTTAATGAGTTATTAAAAAGATGGGACTAAAGTTTCCCATCTTTTTCATGTTTAAGTAATAATTCTTTATAAGAAAGACCGCCTGCATATCCTGTTAAGCTTCCGTTTTTGCCAATTACTCTATGACAAGGAACAATTATGCCTATTGGATTACGATTGCAAGCACCACCAACTGCTCGCAGTGCTTTTGGTTTTCCGATACGTATTGCTATTTCTTGATATGAACGTGTTTCCCCATATGGTATTTCAAGAAGCGCATTCCAAACTTGTTTTTGAAAATCAGTTCCAATTAAATGTAAAGGTAATTCAAATACTTTTCGTTTGCCATTCTCATACTCAGTAAGTTGTTTTTGAATTTCATTGTTTTTATCTATTTCAACATTTTTCTCTAGAGAGAATGACATCCCAACAATACCGATATCATCTAATTCAAATTCTATTATTTGATCAAATAATTTTGCGTACATTAGAAGTTCTCCTCAAAGTATTTTTGTGTACTTCTTACAGCATATTCTAAATCAAAACTTTTAACCATTGAATTTCCTAGCAAATTAAGACTTACTTTATTATCTAATTCCATAATTCGACCAACTTGATTGAAATCATCAGAATCAAAGTCGTAACTTAAGAACTTTACCCAATCTTCTTTTGATCCTACAACCATTCTAGATCCTTGGATAACAATCGGTCTTTTTTGACTTAAATATTCTCCTAAATGCATCCCTGTACAAGAATTGTATTCAACTCCTATTAATAATACTTTCGCCTTTAATTCAACCATTTTAGCAAGTGGTGATTTTAATCCAAACATATCATTTAATGGATGTGATTGTGTAATCCATTTAGCATGTTTACCATGAGCCATCATACTTACTTGTGGATGACTGGAAAAGTAGACGGATGGTCTCTTTTGAAGCGCAATCGCAAGTTGGCCCATTCCACTTAAATCATCAAATTTACCTTTGAAACTTGGCGTGTTTTCGCGAATGGATTTAAATAAGGATATATCAACAGGTGGATTCTGGAAATAAGCTGGCTCACTATTATCAATTGAATGAGCACTCATAACTAATGTTCCTTCAAATCCTAATACTTCTAGTATTGCGTCTAAAAGCGCATTGGCTCCTCCAAGGATATATCCGATTGATTTTAATGATGCATGAACCTCTAAAACATCGCCATTTTGGATGCCGATGTTTTTCAATAGTCTTTTTACATCTTCAATCGTAATGATCGAAGATATTTCTTTATTCTTCAATGACCCCATTTTTTATTAACCGAGCTTTAAATTCATCTTCAGTATCAGTTTGTGCAAGTGAGAATTGATCAAGAATTTTTCCTTCTTCTACAACAAATATGATTGGGAAACTATATGGAAATGCTTCATTTTGAGTTAAATGAGTATTAACAAGTACATCTAAATCTTCTTGTGATTCTTTATCGTACTCAATGTAATAAACGGTTGTTCCAGTTTCTTTAATAACACTTTCAACGATACTTCTAAAAATCTTACATGCTGAACAATACGATAAACCTAAATAAACAACGAATGTTTCATTCGCTTCGAATTTTTCAGTAATCTCAGTTGGTTTTACTTGTGTTAAACCAGCAGAACTACAACCACTTAAAATCAATCCTAATAATATTACTGTTATAAATAACTTTTTCATTTTTGCCTCCTATTCAGCGTTATGTGCAATTCGACTCGCTGCAGCCGCCGCAAGTGCCCCAACTATATCATCCAAGAATGTGTGACACATATGACTGTGTTCGTTTAACGTCTTAATGATTAACGGTTTTTCACGATCAATGTATCCAAAATTAGTCAGTGCAATCGAACCATAAAGGTTACAAATTCCGTATGCAAGAACTTCATCTATACCATACAATGATTTGTCATTTATTAGTATATCACGCAAGACATCATCCTGTAATGAATTCGATTCCGCAAGTTTATCAAGAGTAATACCCGTAATAATCGCATGTTGAACTTCACGTTTCTTGATGACATTTTTAATAACTTCTATTACTTCAGCTTCCTCTATCTCCGGATGATGTTGTTTTTGTAGATAAAGCACACATTGCGCGATATCTACTAATCCAACGCCTCTTTCCTCTAGAAGGTTTATACATTTATCATACATATGTTTGTCCTCGATTTATGCTTAGTTTAATTTGTTTTAATGGATTAAGCAATTATAAAACATCTAAAGTTATGGATAATTTTGATTTTATATTTGATAAAGTTTCTTCATTTAGAGTTTTAGCAACTGTATCATCAGTTTGTACTGTTAAGTAAGATGCACAAAGCCCCCATTTACATGCTTCAATCCAATCAAAACCTTTTAATCGATAACTTAAGTATACTCCTAAGAACGCATCTCCTGCACCAGTAGTATTTGTTGTTTCTACGGATTCATGATATAGATGAACTTTTTCGTTCCCATTACTCATATATACACCGTTTGATCCATTAGTAATAATGGGTTCTTTAACTCCATGAGCGATTAAGTAATCTAGTGCACTTAAAATATCTTTTTCATCCTTAATTTCAAATCCACAAACCAGTTCAGCTTCCATCAAATTCGGTTTAAAAACAGATAAGTATTTTAGTATTGATTTAGCTTTCACTGCTTTTTGACTTGATATTGGATCCATCGCTATTTTTGCAGGAATTTTTGAGCATAGCGCTTCAAGCGTTTCAACGCTTAAGTTGGTATCAATTGAGCAGTAATCTTGTGAACTCATTTGACTAATTCCATAATCAAAATCATTGGGTCCTAGTTTACTCAATATTTCCATATCGGCGATTGCACAATTCATTTCACCATCATTTTGTAAAAGAGCTAAATATGTCGCTGATCGTTGATTTTTAAGAATTTTACTGTAGGATAAATCCATTCCAAGATTCTCACAATAGTGATAACACAATTGTCCAAATGGGTCATCTCCAAATAGAGCCATCAATGAAACATTTGTATTAGTCCTTGATGCATTTTCCGCAATATTTCGCGCTACTCCACCAAATGATAGTTTTATTTGACCGGGGTTAGAATCCTGATATTTTAATGGTTTATACGGACATCCTACTAAATCAACTGTTGCGCCACCTATGGCAAATAATTTCGGCATATTTTCTCCTTAGAAAAGCGTGGATTTCTCCACGCTTATTCGTCATCATCTTCTGCTAAGCTATGAGCCGCATGTGCTATGACTTTATCAGCGATTTGTTGTGGCGCTATTTCATATCGATCAAACTTTTGAGTATAGGTTCCTATCCCTTGAGTAAATGATCTGAGTTCTGTTGAATAACGCATAACTTCTGACATTGGAACTTCTGCTGAGACAACTTGTTCGCCTTCATCATTTAAATCCATGCCAAGAATTAGACCACGACGTTTATTGAAATCACCAATAATTGTACCAGTAAATTCTTCAGGTGCAACAACATCTATTTTTACAATTGGTTCTAGTAGTACAGGTTTTGCTTGAGGCATACCTGCTTTATATGCAAGTTTTGCTGCCATCTTAAATGCAATTTCTTTTGAGTCAACTTCGTGATATTTACCATCCACAAGCGTTGCTTTCACTCCAACTACACGATAACCAGCTAGTACCCCTTTAACCATCGCTTCTCTTAATCCAGCTTCAACTGCTGGGAAGTATTGACGAGGAACAGCACCACCGAATACTTTTTCTTCAAACACCATATCAAGTGAATCGCAAGGTTCAAATGTGATAAATACATCACCAAATTGTCCTGCTCCACCGGATTGCTTCTTATGTTTACCTTCAACGGTAACAGTTGAACGAATGGTTTCACGATAAGGTATGCGTGGTTCTTTTAGTTCAACTTCTACTTTATATTTACTCTTAAGTTTATTGACTACGACATCTAGATGTTGATCACCTAATCCATATACAACTAATTCATTGGTTTCAGTGTTTTTTATCATTTTAAATGATGGATCTTCTTCTTCGATGCGTTGTAGTGATGTACTCATCTTATCTTCATCAAGTTTACTCTTTGGCCAAATACTCATAGCAAGTAAACCTTCTGGGAAGACAATTGGATCATGAGTGACCAATTTTGCCTTAGTCGCTAATGTATCATTGGTTTGTGTGTATTGTAATTTTACAATTGCGCCTAAGTCACCTGTAAATAGTTTTCCAACCGCAATTTGATGCTTACCTTTAATAACGAAGATTTGACTCACTTTTTCTGCTTTGTCTTTTTGAACATTATAGACTTGAGTATCACTAGTGAGGAATCCACTCATAACTTTTATAAATGAGATTCTTCCAACAAATGGGTCAATGATTGTTTTATAAACTAGTGCACTGAACGCTTCTTTTTCATCAGTATGAAGTGTAACCAATTCACCGTTCGTATCCTTTGCTTCAACTGTGCCTAACTCACCATAAGATGGGAAGTATTCACCAATTAAGTCCATTAAGCGTTCAATACCTAACATCTTAATCGCACTTCCAGCATATACCGGTCTAATTTCGCCTGATCGAACACCAAGTCTAACCCCTTGCATAAGTTCAGCTTCTGTAAATGTTTCTCCAGAGAAGAATTTTTCCATTAGTTCATCACATGTCATCGCAATGGATTCACTAATTTGCGCAAGATAATCATCTACAATCGGTTTTACATGTGCAGGAACTTCTTTTGCGTTTTCACGATCGTTTAGATACCACGCTTTATTTCTTAGGATGTTTACTGATCCAACAATGTTTCCGTTCTCAACAATTGGAATTTCGAACGGTATAATTGATTTCCCAAATTTATCGCGTAGTTGTGTATACACTTTATCAAAGTTTGTATTTTCTTCATCTAATTTATTAATAAAGAAGATCGTTGGAAGTTTACGTTTTGATACTTGTTTAAATGCACGGATTGTTCCAGTTTGTATACCATCTTTTCCATCAACTACGATAAGCGCATTATCCGCAACTGCTAAACCTGATTCCATTTCTTGTGCATAGTCGAAGTATCCTGGTGTATCAATAAAATTAATTTTATGATCTTTCCATTCGATTGGCGCAACTGAGGTAAATATGGAAAGGCCTCGTTTTACTTCTTCTGCATCATAATCAAGTACAGATGATCCTTCAAGCGTTTTTCCCATACGATCGGTTGCTTTGGTAAAGTAGAGCATTGATTCCACAACTGTTGTTTTTCCAGAGCCTGAATGGCCTAGTAAACAAATATTTTTAACTTCATGCGCTGCATAATCTTTCATTATTTTATTCCCCTATTTCAGTAACGGTTTTAGTTCCGTTAAACAATCAGTTCTAACATAGTGAATGGCTTTATTGCCTTCCGCATCAATCAACTCTTTATCAGCTCCATGATCTAGTAAGTATTGTACTAACTCTGCATAACCACTATAAGCAGCGCGCATTAAGGCTGTACATCCATTATTATCTTGGACATTGACTTCCACATTCTTATCGACTAATAACTTAATAACATCATATCTAAACGCAAGGCATGCTTCCATTAGGACAGTTCTACCCATCTCATCCTTCGCATTTACATTCGCATCTTTTTTAATTAAAAGTTCGACTACTTCATTGTGTCCTAAGAACCCAGCACGCATTAGCGCAGTACGTCCTTTTACATCTTGAACATTAACATCTGCTCCAGCATCTACTAACATCTTAACGATTTCGAAATGGCCCTTCTTTGCCGCACCCATCAATGCAGTTTTACCATTGTTATCTTTTGCATTCACATCAGCACCGTGATCAATTAGATAACGCACGATCTTCTCGTGCCCGCGTTTTGCTGTACGCATTAAAGCTGTTCTAGCTTCCGCATTGCGAACATTTACGTCCGCTCCCTGGTTTAGCGCTGCGACGACTTTTTGAAAATCACCACTTGCAGCTGCTTCCCAGAATAATTGATTTGTTTGATCCATATTGGTTCCTCCTTGGTTCTTCAAACAAAGAAAATAAAAAAGATGGACACACGTGACCCATCTTAAAAATCATTCATAAAGCATTCACAGCCTAAGACATCAACCTCAGTTGTTTGATTGTCTTGAGTGACAAGAAAAACAATTTCTACCCTTGTCATTATGAACACCTCTTTCCAAACTTTATACTTTCATTGTATCGAATTTATTTTTTATTGCAAGCGTATACACTGAAAACTTTTTATTGCTTTGTTTCAGGATAAACATACTCCGCAAATTCAATATATTCTTCTGCGCTTAATGTCGTTTCACTACTCTTATCAAACGTATGTTTACCATCTTGCAAGAATTGTCTTTCATCCAAAAGATAATAAGTATATAAAACACGATCCGCTCGATCTGGAATCGGATCATTAAATGTAGTATCAATAAATTTCCAACTTAATCCATCATAAACTAAGTTCCACGCATGTAACATACTAATGGAAGAAACCATAATCGTTGGGATACCTGCCTCTTGAGCTAATGCATTAAATGCTCGAGAATACCCACTACAAACAGCTGTATTATAATCAAACACGCCTGTTGCCTCAAAGGATGGATGCTTAACCGATGAACTTAAGTCGATATCCAAAATACTTGTATCATATTGTGTCTTACGTACAATCTCATCATGTATTTTTTTTATTTTCTCACGTTCAGACATACTGGATGTGATTATTCCCATATTCCAATTTTTTGCACTCTCAAAAATCGATTTGTAATCTGAGTGATTTGGTTTTATTTCTATTGAAAACAAGGTTAATAGTACTTCACCATTTCGAGTATATGGAATTTCAGTTATTACTATATTAAAAGTATATGGAATTACACTTTCTATATATGAAAATGTTCGGTCGATTGAAATTATCGCATCACTAACATAGAACACTTTTAGAATATCTTCTTTTTCTTGGATAATCGATAATAATGCTAGCTCTTTTTCATCCGATATCCGATATACTTCCTTCTCATCAACAAAACTAGGTAATCCAGCTAAGACAAACTGACGCTCTTCACCATACAATCCTTCCACATCAACTAACACATCTTCTTTTTGCGTAGGAAAAACAATCGAACAAGATGTTAGGATAAGACTCAATACAATATAAAATATACTTCTTTTCACATTTATCATTATTTAGATTATACCATGTCACACTTTTATTTTGATGTGACACGCGCTAAAATAGAAAAAGAGGTAAAATCATGAAATTTAATGAATATGTCTATCAAAGACCTGATTATGAAGTGGTCAAAAAAGAATTTCTAGAATTATTAGATGGTTTTAAACAGTCTAACGACGGTGCTGAACAACGATCTTATTTTAAAAAGATCAATCAATTACGACTAAAGATTGAATCTATGTCGACATTATCCAGTATTCGTCATTCAATTAATACTCAGGATCCTTTCTATGAAGCTGAAAATGATTATTGGGATAACCAAAATCCTTTGTATACTGAATTGAATATGCAGTTTTATCATGCTGTATTAAATTCAGAATTCTTACAAGATTTAAAAGATGTCTATCCAGTCACTTTCTTCCAATTAGCAGAGAATGCATTAAAAACATTCAAGCCTGAAATTATTGAGTTACTACAAGAAGAAAATAAACTCGTTTCTGAATATTACAAGCTTATGGCAAGCGCTCAAATTGAGTTTGATGGTGGAGTGTATACTTTAAGCCAATTAACACCTTTTACACAAAATCCAAATCGCGATACACGTAAACGTGCCTTTGAAGCTCGTACTTCTTTCTTAATTCAAAACGAAGAAAATTTAGATAAAATTTATGATGATTTAGTTAAAGTACGTACTAAGATTGCACACGAATTAGGGTTTGAAAACTATATCCCATTAGGTTACTTAAGAATGAATCGTTTAGATTATGATGCTAAGATGGTATCTTTCTATCGTGAACAAGTTCTTGAGTATGTCGTTCCTCTTGCACAAAAACTCTATAAGAAACAAGCTTCTCGTTTAGATTTAGATAAATTAGCCTACTACGATATCAATTTTGATTTTAAATCAGGGAATCCAACTCCTAAGGCAAGTCCAGCAGAAATGGTCCAGATTGCGAAAGAAATGTATCATGAGTTGAGTCCTGAAACAGGTGAATTCTTTGATTTTATGGTTGAACATGAACTTTTAGATTTAGAGTCAAAAAAGGGTAAACAAGGTGGAGGTTATTGTACCTATATTCCTGAGTATGTTTCCCCGTTTATTTTCTCCAACTTTAACGCAACTGCAGGTGATGTCGAGGTGCTAACTCATGAAGCAGGTCATGCTTTCCAAGTCTATCAATCAAGATGGGTTGATGTACCTGAGTGCGCTTTCCCTACCTATGAAAGTTGTGAAATACATTCTATGAGTATGGAATATCTCACATGGCCATGGATGGATCGTTTCTTTAAAGAAGATACGGATAAATTTAAATATGCCCATATGTCAGATAATGTTAAATTCTTACCATATGGTGTATCCGTTGATCATTTCCAACATGAAGTTTATGCTAATCCTAATTTAACTCCAGAAGAACGTAAGGCAGTTTGGAGAAAATTAGAAAAGATGTATGTACCTCATAAAGACTATACTGAAAATCCATTCTTAGATAAAGGTACATTCTGGTATAACCAAGGTCATATCTTCTCCACACCATTCTATTACATCGATTATACTTTAGCGGGTGTATGTGCAATGCAATTCTGGAAACGTGCTACTCTTAATGATCCAAATACTTTCAAAGATTATTTGAGTATTTGTAATATTGGAGGTACGAAGTCATTTGTGAATATTGTAAAAGATGCGAATTTAATCTCTCCTTTTGAGAAAGAATGTATTCCTTCGATTATCAAAGATGTTGAAGAATTCTTATATTCCATCGACGATACTAAACTATAACAAAAATAGCTACTAGATGTTCTAGTAGCTATTATTTTATTGTGCATTGTCAATCTTTTGTACTTTATCGACCATCCAATAACCGATGATAAATAACACAATTAATGCAAGAATTCCATAACGTGATGATTTAAATAACAATGCAGTTACTGTTAGGATTAGTGGTCCAAAGAAATCTGCGAATTTACCAAAGATATCAAAGAATCCAAAGTACTCATTAGACTCATTCTTAGGCACAATCTTACCAAAATAAGAACGGGATAAGGATTGTACACCCCCTTGTGCTAAGGCAACCATGATTGCTAAGAACCAGAATTCCCATGCTTTATCTAATTGGAATCCGAATATTGCGATGAAGATATAGATCAAGATATAAATCTTAATGAGTTTAATTGGTCCATATTTTTTAGATAATATACCAGCTAAAATAGCAAATGGGAATGCGATAACTTGAGTTAGCAACAATGCCGCAATCATCAATGTACTATCAATACCAACTTCACCACCATAAGTGGTAGCCATCGAAATAATTGTATAAACTCCATCAATATAGAAGAAATAACCAACAATAAAGTAGAACATACGCTTATCTTGACGAATCTTCGCAAGTGTATGGAATACACGAATAAATGATGTTTTTACAACGTTTTCAATTGGAGGTAAGTAATATTTTTGTTTAACATTCTTTAAAAGTGGAATACTGAGTAATCCCCACCATAGAACTGTAATTAAGAATGATAATTGAGTGGCTTGAGTTGTCGATATTCCAAATGGTTTAGTGAAGATTAAGACAATCCCTAATATAAATGGAATTGTACTTCCTATATAACCAAATGCATAACCCATAGAACTAAGCATATCCATTCTTTCATCTTCTGCGACATCCACTAACATTGAGTCATAAAATATATTACATGCAGAATAACCAATACGTGCTAATACGAACAAGAATAAGAACGCCATCCAATCGGTCATGATTGTCATGGTTAATGCGCCTAATATACCAACTGCTAAGAATCCAACAAACATCTTTTTCTTCATGCCTTTATAATCCGCAATTGCGCCAAGAATTGGAGATAAGATGGCTAGTATAATGACTGCAGTGGAGGTTGCCCCACCAAACCATGCGGAAATTACGTGATCTGCTACATTAGCTTGAGTGGCTAATGCTCTAAAGTAGATCGGAATCGTCGCTGTCACAATCAAAATAAAAGCTGAGTTAGCTACATCATACAAAATCCAACTTAGTTCAGTTTTATTTAATTTCATTTCCTTCTGTCCTTTTAAGTTAATTTCATTATAACAAAACAAAAGTCTCAATGCCTGAGACTTTTGTAATGGTTTATTAACTAAATGTAGAATAACATTGCTGAGAAGTGTGCTATAGCCGCAAAGTTGATGAATAAGTGCCAAATGAAGTGGAAGTAAGGTCTATGTTTCTGACTATAGAACCATGCTCCAATGCTATAGAATATTCCACCAAGTGCTAATAAAATCATGAACCTAGGATTCGCAACCTTGATTAGGGTTGGCATAAAGAATACTGCAACCCAACCCATTGTAAGATAAATACTTACAGATGCTTTTGGCATAGACTTCTTGGATAAGGATTTATATAACACTCCAAATAGAACCATAGTCCATTGTACAACTAAGATTAATATACCTTGCCATCCTTTTATAATGGATAAAGCTACAGGTGTATAGCTTCCAGCAATTGCGACATAAATAAAGATGTGATCTAAGATTCTCATCACAGATTTATGCTTACTATCATACGCCATCGCGTGATATAAACATGAACTGAGGAACATCAGAAACAAACTAATAATAAACACAGAAATTCCTGTCGCAAGAATCCAACCATCACGATTGTAAGCTAATACAGCTCCTATTGGTAAAGCAATAAGCATTAACATAGCCATCACACCATGTGTAACGCTATTTCCAATTTCTTCACCGAGTGAGAGTTTTATAAGTGTTTTTTTATCTTTCATGACGCTATTATACAGCGGCAAGGTATAAACGTTCAACCTCTTCCCAATTTACAACGTTCCAGAAGTTTGAAACATAGTCAGGACGACGGTTTTGATACTTCAAGTAGTAGGCATGTTCCCAGACATCAAGTGCTAGAATTGGTGTTCCTTCGTTGAATGGAACATCTTGATTTGGTGTAGACACAACTTTTAATGTTTTATCTGCTGTCACAACTAACCAAGCCCAACCACTGCCAAAACGTGTTTTTGCGGCAGTTTCGAATTCTGTCTTAAACGCATCGAATGATCCGAATTTTGCGACAATCGCATCTAATACAACTTTAGTCGCAGTTTGTCCACGTGCTGGAGTTAATAGTGTCCAGAATAGGTTGTGGTTAAATACACCACCACCATTGTTACGTACAGCCGTTTGAATATCAGCAGGTACTTTGTCTAAATCTTTCAATAATGCATCAAGTGTTAACTCGAGTTCTGGATGTTTGTCTAGTGCTGCATTTAGGTTATCCACATAAGCTTGATGATGCTTAGAATGATGGATTGTCATTGTAAGTGCATCGATATGTGGTTCTAATGCGTCATAGGCATAAGGTAGTGTAGGTAATGTGTATTTCATAGATTTTATCTCCTTTAATTACTAACCATAGAGTAACAAGTTTACCTAGACACTTCAAAACATATGCCCAAAAAAATACCCCAGTCTAGGACTGAGGTATAACTTTCGATATTGCACGAATGATGATTGGAACCAGGATTACAGCCGATATAAGCTCTAGTAATCCATTGGTAGAAATGATAACTGTAATGATAACTGAGAAGGCTTGATTAAAGCTCAATACCCCTCCTTGTGCAAAGATAAACATGGCACTTAATACAAGAACCGTATTAGATAATGTGCCAACTGCCGCAACCAATGCATACTTTAAATCTTTGTTTTTAATTAATTTCCCTAAACCGATTGTTGTATAAGAGATAATTAATCCAACTAAAATTCTTGGGAAAATCGATACCATAGGATTTAAGAAAATAGCTGTTTCAATTGTACTAGGCATTGATAATACTTTTAAGAAACTTGTAATACCCCATGTTGTACCTAATACAAGTCCACCTACAGGACCCAAGATTGCGGAACCAATAATCACAGGAATGTGAATGGTAGTGATCGATAATAAACCTGTTTGAATATATCCTAAGTTAGGAACAAAGGTCATTAAAAAGATGATCGCAATCAAAATACCTAGACGTGTAATTCTTTGTATTGATTGTCTTTGATTCATAGTTCTCCTTATTCTGCTTCAAATAAAGCAGTCGATAGATAACGTTCACCGTTATCTGGGAAAATAACCACAATGGTTTTTCCTTTGTTTTCAGGTCTTAAAGCGACTTCTACAGCACTATGTAATGCAGCTCCACTCGAAATGCCCACTAAAACACCTTCTATTTTAGCAAGCTTACGCGCTTTGTCAAAAGCTTCTTCTGTTTTTACTTTTAATACTTCATCATAAATACTTGTATCAAGTGTACCAGGAATAAATCCAGGTGCCCATCCTTGAATCTTATGTGGCCCAGGACGTCCCTCTGATAAAAGTGGCGCATCAAATGGTTCAGACGCAATAACTTTTACTCCAGGTATTCTTTCCTTAAGGTATTTACCAACTCCACTGATTGTTCCACCAGTCCCAATACCCGCAACTAATAGATCAATCTTTCCATCGAGTGCTTCAAAAATTTCTTTTCCAGTTGTACGATAATGTACTTCAGGATTTGCTGGATTTTCAAATTGTGATGGCATAAACGCGTTAGGAACTGTTTCTAATAATTCCTTAGCTTTCGCAATTGCGCCTTTCATTCCTAACGGCCCTTCTGTTAAGACTAATTCTGCTCCATAGGCTTTCAATAACTTACGACGTTCGATACTCATTGTTTCTGGCATTGTAAGAATGATTCGATATCCCTTACTCGCCGCAATAGCTGCTAAACCAATACCTGTATTACCACTTGTAGGCTCTACAATGACAGATCCTTCTTTTAGTAATCCATCTTTCTCTGCTTTTTCGATCATGCTCAACGCAATACGATCTTTTACACTTCCTGCTGGATTGAATGATTCTAATTTAGCGTATAAATTAACTCCAAGATTTTCTAACTTTACAAATCGATTTAAATGTAACAAGGGTGTATTCCCAATGAGTTCTCTTGCGCTTTCAACTACTTTTGACATAAATTTCTCCTTTACATAGTTTTATACTAGGTTATATATGTTATAATATATCTACACATAAACACTTGTCAAACGAAACGATTGAGGTAAACATGAAATACTCCACAAAAGTAAGATATGGATTAGCTGTTGTAATGGTGTTAGCTGAGAAAAAAGAAATCACAGCTCTAATTACTATTGCGAATCGATTAGGATTATCAAAGAATTATCTTGAACAAGTTTTACATCTTTTAAAGTCTCATCAGATTGTAGAATCGATAAAAGGACCAAGTGGTGGCTATAAACTTATAAATTTAGAGGATTTAGATTTGTATACTGTATTCTCAGCTTTGGATTCTGATTTAACCGATAGTACAGATGAACAAAGATTAGATGACCTTAAATTGAATCAATTATTAAACAATGAAGTTTATACACCGATTGAAGAAAATATTACTAAGCAATTGAAATCAATCAAGATTAAAGATTTGGTAAAGCTCAATCAAGCAGAAATGTATTATATCTAATTTCTCTTCTTATCATTAGTTTAGCACATCCCTTTACAAGAGATGTTTTCAACTTTAAACTAATAGCAGATATAAGGAGAACACATGATAAGTTTAACACCCTATAAAGTAAGAAATAGTGAACTTAAAAATAGAATAGTAATGCCTCCAATGTGCATGTACCAAGCAGAAAATGGATTTGTACAACCTTTCCATTTAACGCATTATGCGACTCGTGCAATTGGGAATGTTGGAATGATTATTGTAGAAGCTACAGCCGTTAGTCCTGAAGGACGTATAACAGATAATGATTTAGGAATATGGGATGATCAATTCATTCCTGGATTGAAACAGTTAACAGATGAAATCCATCGATATGGTTCATTTGCGGTTATTCAGCTTGCTCATGCAGGTCGTAAGAGCCAGTCCAGTGCTAATCCTCATATCGCACCAAGCGCATTATCATTTTCGGATCAATATGAAACCCCTGTCCAAATGGAAGAAGACGAAATTAAAGAACTCAAAGATAACTTCGTAAAAGCCGCAAAAAGAGCGATAGAAGCAGGCTTTGATGGAATAGAAATTCATGGTGCACATGGATATCTCATTCATGAATTCTTATCCCCACTTAGTAATCATCGTTTAGATCAGTATGGTGGTAGTCTTGACAATCGCGCACGTTTGTTAAGAGAAGTCATTACTGAGGTTAAAGAATCGATTCCAAATGAGATTTTGTTTCAAGTACGTGTATCCGCAAGTGATTATGATCCAGAAGGCATTAATGTACACGATGTGATTGAAGCACTGCGTCCTGTTAAGGAACATTTAGATTTTGTGCATGTAAGTTCAGGTGGCAATGTCACTCGTCCAATTGAGTTAAAACCAGCTTATCAAGTGTCCTTCTCTAAACAGATTAAAGACACATTAAATATTCCAACAATTGCGGTTGGCTTAATCTATGAATCAAAACTTATAGAAGAAGTGTTAGAAAAAGGTGAAGCAGATTTAATCGCATTGGGTAGAGAACTACTTAGAAATCCATATTTTGTTAATCAATTATACGCATCAGAGAAACAACTAAATCAATTGCCTGAGTCATACTTAAGAGCTTATAAATAAAACCAGTGGTTATTCCACTGGTTCTTCTTTTATATGAGGTTTGACCATTCTAACTTTGATAATACGCTTATCTTCAATCTTTAATACTTTGAATAAGATGCCTTCATACTCTAAATCAATTTGTTCATGATTTAATGGAATTCTACCTAACAATCCAATTAAGAAACCACTTAATGTATCATAATCTTCATTCGGTAAATCTACTCCGCATCTTTCCTCTAATTCTTCAAGTTCAATTGATGCGTTTAAATCATACGTATTCTCTGATATTTGAGCAATCAATTTTTCATCTTCATCATATTCATCAGAGATATCTCCAACGATTTCTTCGATTAAATCCTCGATTGTTATAATACCAGCTGTACCCCCATACTCATCAATAACAACCGCAAAGTGTGTGTTGTTTTTTTGTAACTCAAAGAATAATTCATCGATGTGTTTTGATTCAGGAACGAAATACGGTTTACGCATAATCTTCTGAAGACTAAATGATTTAGTACGTGCTTGATCATAGTACTTTAATAAATCTTTTAAATGTACAATCCCAACAATATTATCAATACTATCGTCATATATTGGGAATCGAGTATATTGTTCATTCTTTAGAATTTTCTTAACTTCAGCCAATGTCGCTTCAACAGGAATCCCAGAAATCTCACGACGATGAGTCATGACCTCTGACACTAATTTATTGTCAAACTCAAAAATGTTGTTAATCATTTCTTTTTCAGTCTCACGAATTGTGCCTTTTTCTTCACCGACATCAACCATCATACGAATTTCTTCTTCTGTGACTTGATTAGGTTCTTCATCAGGATTAAATCCGAATAGACGTAATACGGAGTTGGTAGTAAAGCTCAAGAAATTAACAAACGGTAAGGCTACGATTGAAATCACTCTTAAGATTCCAACTACACCAAACGCTATTGGTTCTGCTTTACTCATTGCGATTCGTTTTGGCACTAACTCTCCAAATACCAATGTTATGTAGGATAAAAGTAAAGTAATAATAACCACTGAAATTGTTTTTATCACATCTTCATCAATCGATATATAGTTAAGAAGTATCTTTACTAGTGGTTCAGAAAATTGATCTGAAGCGAAAGCACTCGCTAAAAAGCCTGCCAATGTGACACCAATTTGTATGGTTGATAAAAATCGTGTAGGGGTTTCCAAAACTAAAAGTACTTTTTTAGCTTTTAAATCTCCTTCATCTGCCAGAAATCTTATTTTATTATCATTAATGGTTATAAACGCCATTTCAGAAGCAGTAAAGAATGCATTTACTCCTGTCAAGATGATTAATAGGAACACTGCTGTCATACAGATACCCCCCTATAATCTAGAATAACTGTAGACATCATTAAGGTATTGGTGTGACATCGCTGGTCACAGCCACTATCGTCGTTCATAAAATCCTCCTATAAAAATATGTCTTATCATAACATACCCTGTTCTTATGTCAAGTTTACCCATTGTATTAACGCCTCTTTCGTATTTTCAACTTTATTTAACATGACAGCTTCTAAACAAGCATTGAGCGTTTCTTGTATCGCTTTCCCCTTAATATTCATATTCAATAAATCATGCCCATTTATATTTAAGTCTTTTATTGAGACAACGACATTATCCTGAATCATTTTTAATAATAGTTGATAACTCACTTCACTATAATGTTCAGGATCAATTATTTTTTTTAATTCCATTGACTCTAAAATAATAGTTTTTGGATAGACTTGCATCATCCGTTTAATATCAATTTCTTGATCATTGTATTCATGATTATAACAGTAATAAAAATCAACACTGTCTTTAATCAATTTTTTTGGAATTTTTAGATGATTCGCTCGAATTCTAATTTTTTCCTCATTTTGATGGATAAAAAATAATGAAAATCGTTTTAACCATGTATTACATTGATCAATTTTCATGAGTAATTGTGAATCCAAATCCAATATTTCAGGTATAAATACACTTAAAATATCCTTAGTATTATTAAAATATGGATAAATAGAATCAGATTCCAACATCAGTTTAAACTCCTGATAAATTCTTTCAACCGCTAATGCATTCAATAAATACGATTGTTTATGCATCGCTTCAAGTGTATTTCTTTCAATCTCAAAATTTAACTGACAAGCAAAACGAATTCCTCTTAGAATTCTTAGCGCATCTTCATAAAAACGATATTCAGGATTCCCCACACAACGGATAATTCTTTGTTTAATATCCTCTTGCCCATTTACATAATCAATGATTTCACCCTTTTGATTGATTGCTAAGGCATTGATTGTAAAATCCCTACGAATAACATCTTCTTTTAAAGATGGTGCATATGTCACAGATTTGGGTCTTCTATGATCTTTTGTTTCATCATCAAAACGGTACGTTGTAATTTCAATCCAATCATGTTTAATCTTCACCCCAATCGTTCCATGATCTTTACCTATTTGCGATTGTTTAAAGTTCGAAAAAACACGTTCTATTTCATCGGGTAATGCATTTGTAGCACAATCTATATCATGCGTTTCTCGTGAAAGAATCAGATCACGCACAAAACCACCTACTAAATAGGCTTCATATCCATTCTTTTCTAATTCATTTAAAACGATGATTGCTTGTTCGGGTAGTTTTATCATATTAATGTAATAACATTACTAATCTGTGTACAATTTGTTATAATTATGCACAAAGGATGTTATAGATTAAGTATAACATAATCAAAATAGCCATGAATTATATACGGATCGATAAGTTCTCTAAAATACCACTCTATTTACAACTTAAAGACTCTATTAAGAACGCTATTCTTACTGGAGTTTTAAAAGACAAAGATAAATTACCGACAGAAGAATTCATTGGTCAGGTTTTTAACATTTCTAGACCCGTTGTTAGACAAGCTTATCAATCTTTAATTGATGAAGGGTTGATAACTCGACATCAAGGTAAAGGTACATTTGTTAATAAAAAGGTACATTTCTCAAATATATTCTTTAAAAAGAATTTTAATGAAGAAGTTATTTTAAAAGGATTTAAACCTAATTCAAATATTCTTAGTATCGAAATTATCAATCGTGAAGATATACCTGCCTTTAGCTTAGAGTTACCACCTTATCCTCAATATTATGTTTTTAGACGAGTACGCAAAGCGGATGATACACCTATTGCATACGAAATATTCTTTTTACCAACTAATCTTTTTAAAAATGTGAATCAATACATTAAAAATGATATGTCTATCACAAAGGTAATTACAGAAGTATATAACTTCCCAAATTTATTGGGTGAATGTCTAATTAGCGCAATTGAAGTCGATGAATCCTTAACAAGTATCTTAAAAACTGAACCAGGAACGGTCGCCATAAAATTCGATATTTTACATTACAATCACAATAGAGTACCAATTTTCTTTAAACTTTCCTATTTCCCAGCTGAACGAAATAGTATTGATGTCGAAATCAAAGGAGAACAAGATGGAATACGTTAAAATCGATAAAGAATCTTCAAACCCTTTACATTATCAAATCTATAGTTCTATTAAAGATTCGATTCAAAACAAAAGATTATTACCAGGCGATAAACTTCCAACTGAAGAAGAATTGTGTCAGTATTTTAATATCTCAAGACCAGTAGTAAGACAAGCCTATAACAAGCTTATTGAGGAAGAGTTTATTAATCGACACAAAGGGAAAGGTTCCTTTGTATTAAGCCCAAAAACAAAATATACTATTCTTCAAAGTTTACATTCATTAACTGAACAAATCACAATGAATAATATGAATCCAACCATTAAAGAATACTTAAGAGAGATTATCGATTGTCCACTTGATTTACTTGAAAAGTTCAATGTTCAGGAAACATTTAAAGTCTTACATATTAAGCGAATTTATCTTGGAGACAATGAACCACAATTCTATATTGATGCATATTTCCCTTATTATCTTTATAAAGATATCATTCCAAATTTAAAAGAAAATGAATCCATTCGTGATTATACAAAAAAGATGCCAAGTTTTAGCACATTATCCTCCAATCGACATTTAACCGCTATCAAGTTTACACCAGAAATATGTGAGTACTTTAATATCAATAAAGGCTCAGTTGGCTTTAAAATAGATACAACATCCTATTTAAGTGATGGGACTATTGTCGAATATATGACAGCGTATATTAAAGGTCTAGGTACACGAATGACCGTAAACTACTTCTAACACTATGAACTACATTCACCTCAACAAGTTTCTAACCACCCCACTATATCTCCAATTAAAAAATTCGATTAAGAATGCGATTTTGACTGGAGAATTAAAAGATAAAGAGAAACTCCCAACAGAAGAATCCATTTGTAATGTATTTAATATTTCAAGGCCTGTAGTAAGACAAGCCTATAATGAGTTAATCAAAGAAGGACTCATCAATCGTATTCAAGGAAAAGGTAGTTATGTTCAAAAGAAATTGATGATTTCTAATTTGATGTATACCGTAAAAGGATTTGCGAATGAAGTTAGTGATATCGGACTTATCCCATCCTCTACAATAATCAGTAAAGAAATTGATAAAAGAGAAAATCTTCCTTTCGAACTCCAACAACTGAATGAAGATTTCTATTTAATAAAACGAATACGAAAAGGTAGTGATATACCCCTTTTCTTAGAATATTTTTATTTACCTGTTAAAAAGTTTAAAAATTTTGAGAATATATTCTATGATAACTCTGGTTTTACGAATCTACTCAAAGAGAGTTATGGATATGATGGATTTGAAATTAAAACTACGATGAACGCAATCCTTGCGGATGAGGTGTTAGCTGACTTGCTAGAAATTAATATAGATGATCCAATATTTAAGTTTATTGTGATTAGTCAAAAAAAAGAAGCTGAAGAAATCTATGTGTATAAAATATCCTATTTCCCTGGTGATAAACATCAAATAGAAATCATTGAGAAAGGTGATAAACTCTATGGAATACATAAAGATTGATAAAAATCTTTCGATTCCTTTACATATCCAATTAGCACGTTCTATACGAATCGCAATTCAAGACGGAATCTTACAGACGAACGCTAAACTTCCTACCGAAGATGAGCTTGGACAAAGGTATGAACTTTCAAGACCCGTAGTAAGACAAGCTTATAAACAATTACTTGAAGAGAGACTTATTTATCGTTTGAAGGCAAAAGGAACCTTTGTCCTTCCTAAAGAAGAACATTTTAATCTGTTAAAAATATTGTTTCCTTTAACTGAGAAAATAAGTTATAACGAAGTATCGGAAAATATTGAAGAACTTGAACATGAATTAAAATTATATAATTCAAAAATCATGCCAAATCTTGGATTGAATAAAGAAGATAAAGTATATCATACTAAAAGACTATACTATGGTGAACGTAGAACGATGTTTTACATCGAGATTTTTCAACCTAAAAAATACTATCCTAAAGCACTTGATCAAAAGAACAATAATCAGATTCATCGGACAATTCAAGTAATAAAATTAGATAATGATATATGCAAACTATTTAATATTCCAGAAGCGTCTGCTGGCTTTAAAATTACAAGTACAACGACAAATCAAGATAATATAATAACCGAACACAGTATAGCGTATGTTCAAGGCTATAATGTTTCAATAATACTGGATTATTTTAAACAATAACTACACACATCGTATGAAATCTGTTAGAATTGTTAAAAAGGTTAATTAATATGCGCAAATTATTCACAATCTCATTCGCAATTGTCCTGTTTGTATTCGCAATATTAATACAATTGGATCTAATCACCATTCTAACCGTTACCGCAACCACACTAAAAGCCAGTCCAACCAATATCTATGTATTATGGATGGTTCTTTTATTGTTCAAAGATTTGAGTTTTAATTTTTTTATTGAACATGCACCAACTATTATTCTATTTAGTAATATTGTAATCTTATGTTCAATTGGAATCTTGGTAAAATTATATCTTGATCAACAGAATCTATCTAAGCGAAGATATTACTTCTAGACCCTAGGGTCTTTTATTTTGACTATGGAATGGACATTCAATAATATGGTCATCAACCATACCAATAGCTTGCATGAATGAATAAATAATGACAGAGCCTACGAATTTAAATCCACGTTTTTTTAGTTCATTACTGATACGTTGTGATACTTCTGTTTCAGCTGGCATTTGATTCTCTTTATCCCATTGATTAATAATCGGTTGATGATTGACAAAGGACCAAAAGAAATTGGATAAACTACCAAATTCTTTTATTAAATCAAGCGCGAGAATCGCGTTAGTTCTTACTGCTTTAATTTTTAGCTTATTCTTTATAATTCCATAATTTAATCGTATCGATTCAAGATCGTCATCTTTTAGGTTTGCACAATATTCAATATTGAAATGATTAAACGCAATTAAGTATTGATCACGTTTATTAATAACAGTACTCCAAGATAATCCAGCTTGTGCTCCTTCAAGATTTAACATTTCGAAAATAAAACGATCATCATGGCTTGGAATACACCATTCTTCATCATGATACTTTCTCATTAAACTATTATTACCTGGCCATGAACAGACTCTCATATTGACTCCTTTTATTTAGATATAAAAAAGCTCATATTAAATTATACGAGCTTCTCTCATTAATTCCTCTTTAATATAACAACACTTTCCACATGAATGGTTTGTGGGAATAAATCAACTCCAAAACGTTTCACGACCTTATATGATTTCGATAATTGTAATAAATCCTTCGCTTGAGTAACTGGATTACATGAAATATAGATAATCGTATTTGGTTTCTTTTGAGCGATTGTATCCATAAAAGTATACCCTGCCCCTTCACGAGGAGGATCCATTACTAATACATCAAATGCTTGTGTACTATTCTTTATCCATTCAGTCGCATCTTTCTGTACAAACTGGATATTTTTTATTCCATTAAACTCCGCATTGCGTTTTGCGAGTTGAACCGAATCAGGATTGCTTTCAACACTAATCACCGTTTTCACTTTATCACTCATTAACATACCAATGACTCCAACCCCAGCATATGCATCGATACATACATCCGTTGGCTTTAAATCACTGTATTGAATGACTTCATTAAACAAACGTTCAGCTTGATCAATATGGATTTGAAAGAAGGTACGAGATTGAATGCTAAATACTTTATCATTTAACTTCTCTTGAATAAATCCTCTTCCAAATACCACATCTTCTTTCTTTCCTAATAAGAATGAACTCTTAATAGGATGATAGTTCTCAATAATGGTTGTGATTTCAGGATGAGCTTTACGAATCGCTGCGATAAAATTCTTACGTCCAGGATAAGGCGTTTGACCAACAACCAAAGTTAATAAGACTTGATTCGTATGTTTTGATACACGAACTAATGCATGTCTTAAGACACCTGTTAAACGATCTTCATCAAACGGTTCAATACGATTCTTTTTCATAAGATCTTTTAGACTTAAGAAAATCTTCTCCGCAACAGGATGTTGAATCACACAATGATTGATATTGATTAATTGATGAGACTTTGGTTTATAAAATCCTGCAATAATCTGAGTATGATGTTGTTTAAATGAAATACTATTTTTATGACGATACAATGTGACTTGATCTGCACTTAAAAAATCGATATCATCTTTAGACTTAAATACTTCTTTTAATTGATTCTTTTTCCATTCAACTTGCTTATCATAAGGCCATGTCAAAAGTTGACACCCACCACACACTTCAAAATAAGGACAATACTGTTCCTTCGGAGCTTTTGCGGTCTTTATATCTTCCAACTCACTTGGGGATAGACGCAATTCCGTTACGATTTCTTCAAACATTTTACTCCAACTCTATGGATACTGGACAATGGTCAGATCCAAATATATCATCATGTATACGTGCTTCTTTTAATCTTTCTTTTAGACGTTCAGAAATTACGAAATAATCAATTCTCCATCCAACACCCTTTTCACGAGCATTCATACGGTAAGACCACCAAGAATACTGAACTTTCTCAGGATATAGCGTTCTAAATGTATCGATAAACCCAGCTTCTAAAAGTTGCGTAAACTTCGCTCTTTCTTCATCACTAAAACCCGGATTAAATCGATTGGTTTTTGGATTCTTCAAATCGATTTCATTGTGCGCAACATTCAAATCCCCACAAAGAATAACAGGTTTAAATTGATCTAATTCTACAAGATAATCCCTAAACGCATCTTCCCATTCCATACGATAGCTTAAACGTTTAAGTTCTTCTTGAGCATTTGGGGTATAGACACATACTAAATAGAAATCATCATATTCCAATGTCACAACACGACCTTCATGATTATGATCCTCAACATGAATTCCATATCGAACAGAAAGCGGTTCTTTTCTTGCATAGATTGCAGTACCAGAATACCCTTTCTTCTCCGCATAATTAAAATACTTGACATATCCTTCAGGACTAAAGTCAAATTGACCTTCTTGCATCTTCGTCTCTTGAAGACACACAAAATCCGCCTCAAAGCTATGAAATATTTCTTCAAATCCCTTATTAAAAATGGCTCTTATCCCATTAACATTCCATGATACAAATTTCATAACACACCTCCTCTTTAGTATAAACAATGTCTCAGTAAAAGTCATCTATGATAAAATAGCGTTATGATCCAATGTCCAATCTGCAAAACACTTCTTATTAAATATGATCACACTTATAAATGTCAAAATAATCATCATTTTGATCAATCAAAAAATGGATATACCAATCTATTTTTAAGTAATTCTAAACGCATTCATGGAGATAATGATGAAATGATTCATGCGAGACATCGTTTCCTTAATGAAGGCCATTACGATTTCTTACTAAAACACATCATTAATCTATTTGAAGGATATCCAATCTCAACCTGTATTGATTTAGGTTGTGGAGAAGGTTATTATACCAATCATCTTGCGAATGTCTATCATTCTATTGAATTTATTGGATTTGATTTATCAAAAACTGCACTAAAACTAGCTTCTAAACATTCAAATGCGAAATATTTTTGTGCTAGCATTGCGGAAACACCCATAGCTGATCACTCAGTTGATTGTGTCCTATGTATCTTCGCACCGTTTAAAATTGAAGAAGTCCTTCGTATCCTTAAACCTGATGGAATATTCATTGTTGTTAATCCTCTTCCATATCATTTGTTTGAGCTTAAACAAGCGCTCTATGAATCGGTTAAATTAAATCCTGATTTTCATTTAGAAAATTCTCATCTAACTCATATTAGTCACAATGAAATTATAAATGAAATTGAATTAACCAAAATACAATCGATTCATGACTTGCTTGATATGACACCTTATCGTTATAAGGCGAAAGAATCAAGCATACAACACTTTTACCAGTTGAATTATTTGAAAACACAATGTAGCTTTAGGTGTGATGTATACAAATACACCCAATAAACTTGTACTTTAGTTAAAAAATAGTTATAATTAGCTCGTTTTACACTTGTCATGTGCATAATGGAGGTATTATTTTGGAAAGTATTTTAGGACTCTTTTTATCCATATTCTATATTGTGATTATTATCGCAATATCGACTCGATTAACACATTTACCTTTCGAATTCAGTCGAACTTTCACTCATATTTTAGTTATTAATTGGTGGTTTATTGCGTCTTTTATGATCAAGGATTATTGGTTAGCGATTAGTGCGCCAATATTCTTCATCATTTTTAATACATTAAACGTCATCTATAATTGGATTCCTTCCATTAATACTAAACGTAGAGATTCAAATAAAGGACCAATTTATTATGCGATTGCAGTATTTATACTAACCGCTGCTACATTTCATACCCCATCGTTTCATATAGTAGGCGGTATTGGTTTACTCGTCATGGCATATGGAGATGGTTTCGCAGCTCTTATTGGCCAAAAGTATGGCACACATAACTATACCATCTTTAAGGGTCATAAGACGTTAGAGGGTAGTTTCACGATGTTAGTGGTATCGATGATTGTGATTACAACCTATCAATACCTACAACTAGGCCAAGCTAACTTTATTCAAGTCTTTATGTTAAGTATTGTCGCAACACTTGTTGAGGCAATATCCCCTCATGGGATTGATAATCTTTTTATCCCGATTCTTGTTTCTTTACTTTACTTCATCATGATATTATAAAAGGCCTAACGGCCTTTATTTTTTTAATACCTCATCTAAAACCGATCTAACATCTTCCTTGGTCATTATTCCTTCAAATAATTTCTTATCACCAAGAAAGAAAGAAGGCACTAAGTAATAATCATAAGAATTTGCTAGAGTTGACTCAATCTGTTCATCTATATGACGAATTTTGATTGATTTATATCGTTCTTCTAACAAAAGCTCATCCAAATAGGTGTTTGCGCGTATACAATACGGGCAATTTTTTAATTTAAAGTAATAGAGTTCGTTCATGAAAGAATTTTAACATAGTAAAATTGAAGAATAAACAGGTATGCTTTTTGTTATAATTTGAATAGGTGAAAAACTATGAAACTAGAACTCTATCTTTCGAATAATACGAATCCACATTATAATCTTTCCCTTGAACAATATCTTCTTGAGACTTGTCCTGTGGATACAGTTCGTTTTTATTTATGGCAGAATGAACATACTGTTGTAATTGGTAAAAATCAACACGCCTTATCTGAAGTCCATTACGAAAAGCTAATCAGTGATAAAGGCACCTTAGCACGTAGAACTTCAGGTGGTGGTGCAGTTTATCATGATTTAGGCAATCTTAACTTTAGCTTTATTGCCTATGGTTCTCTCTTTAACATTCCTAAACAAATGGAAATGATGGCTGAAACACTCAGAAACTTAGGCTATAACGCAAAAGTAAATGGTCGAAATGATATCGAAGTGGATGGGGCTAAGGTATCTGGAAATGCCTTTGCGCATCTAAAAAACCAACATCTTCATCATGGCACTTTACTCGTAAATGTGGATAAACCAAGTTTAGGTAAATACTTGAATGTAAATCCAAAGAAACTTCAACGAAAGAATGTGGAATCTGTTGTATCTCGCATTGCGAATTTAAATGATATTAAACCTATCACAATCCAAGAGCTTATTAATACCTTATTTAAAACAGTCCAAGAATACTATCAAACTCATTCACATATCTATCCTATTCCATTTGATTTTGATGAGTCTAAAGTGAAAGAATTTAGTTCTGAAGAATGGTTACTTGGTAAACACACAAATGAGAAAGTTGTTTTTGAAGAGTGTTTTGATTATGGATGTATTAAATGGATGATGGAAGTAGAAGAAGGAAAAATTATTAGTAATCATATTTACACTGATAGTATGGATACAGATTGGTGTAGAAGTATAGAAAAAGCAGTTATTGGTCATTCCGCAACTGAGTCAGAATTATTAAAAGTATTAAATACCTTAGACAGAGACGAAAAGATTGATGCGATAATCAATGCATTAGCACATAAGGAAAATTAAGCATGAAATTAATTATTATTGGGGCTGGTCCAGCAGGATATTCTGCCGCATTTACTGCCGCAAAGGCAAAGTGGGATGTCCTATTGTTTACGAATAAGAATCTTGGTGGAGTTTGTTTAAATGAAGGTTGTATACCAACTAAAAGTTTATTAGAAGATAGTTTCCATCTCTATAAAACTCAATTAATGGATGATTCACTTAATCCATTAAATAGTTCAAATTCTATTTATCAACACAAATCCGAAATTCAACTTGAGTTACAAACTAATTTAGAGAAGGCATTGATTAGTTCTAAAGTACAAGTCATTCATTCTAAAGCACATTTTATAAATAACACTGAAATAATGGATGAAGAAGGCAATCTCTACTCAGCAGATAAAATTTTGATATGTACAGGTGCTAAGCCTTCCTCGTTCGTTCAAATTGATGGTTCATTAACTAGTTATGATGTCTTAGAAAAATCTTTCACATCCCTTCAATCTATTCTAATTATTGGAGCTGGTGTAATAGGTGTTGAACTTGCGAGTTTCTTACGTATGATGTCACATGAAGTTACTTTGATTGAACTTGCGCCAAGAATATTATCCCAAGTCCCAAAAGAAGCGGCTCAGACATTGGATCGAGAACTTAAGAGAATGGGTATTCAAATATTTACCAATACAAAAGTTGATTCGTATACAAAAGATGATCAATACCATATCGTTTTTAATCAAGAAACACATCACTATGATCAAGTTATTATAGCGACTGGAAGAAACGCGAATACTGAATCTCTTAAGCTTGAAAATACTGACATAATGACTGAACGAGGATACATCAAAGTTAATTCGAATTTTGAGACAAATGTTTTAAATATTTATGCATGTGGTGATGTGGCTGGTTCTATACAACTTGCACATGTTGCGAGTGATCAAGCTGAACAACTTGTTAAAAAATTAATTATGAATACTTCTATCAAAGATAAGATTATTCCTTATGTCATTTATACTCCTCTTCAAATTGCTTATGCAGGTCTAAGTGAAGAAAAGGCAAAAGAGTTAAATATCTCTTATAAAGTGAAGAAAGTATTATTTAATAGTATTGCTAAACAAAAGATAAAGATTAATACAAGAGCTTACTTGAAATGCTTAATCAATGACCAATTTAACATGATTGGTTGCGAAATTGTAAGTAGTGATGCGTCAGAACTTATTTCAATATGTCTAGTTATCATGGAGAATAAATTGGATTGTAGAAATATACATGAAATCGTATATGCTCATCCAAGTTTAAGTGAAGTTTTTAAGGACTTAAGCTTTGAGGTTTAGACAAAGATTGGTATAATAAATTATATAGTTGGTTGAAAATTCCGGGAGAGATCAAGTCATTGGCACCGAAGGCGAAGTGCGCATAAACGCTCAGGTAAAAGGACCGGAATAGGACAAAACTTCGTAGAGAGAGTAATCCACCGAAGAGGCAATCGTAAGAGAATCTTTCAGGTAAAAAGACGAAGGCGCTTATTTTTTAAGCGCCTTTTGTGCGTAAAGGACCCTATGGAAAAAATAACACCTTTATTTAATTGGCATAAGAATCATAATGGAAATATTGTGGAATTTGGAGGATACTTAATGCCTCTACATTATTCTAATGGTATCTTACATGAGCATCATACAGTTCGTACAAAAGTTGGTTTATTCGATGTGAGTCATATGGGAGAATTTCACTTCTCAGGTAAAGATGCATTAGCTAACTTACAATATCTTATCAGTAATGACTTTAGCGATCTTGAAATCGATAAAACACGATATGGAATTCTTGTTCGCAAAGATGGGACAGCTGTTGATGATTTACTCGTTTATCGTATGGCAGAAGAAGAATACTTAGTTGTCGTAAATGCGGCAAATATCGATAAAGATGAAGCTTACATACGTGAACATTTATTTGGAGAAGTCGTATTTCAAAATATTAGTGAAGATTGTGGACAAATTGCGATTCAAGGGCCTTTAAGTCAAGAATTACTTAAACGATTAACTCCAATCAATGATATGCCATACTACACTTTTAAGGGAAATGTAGATATTGCGGGTAAGAATGTTCTCATTAGTCGTACAGGTTATACCGGTGAAGATGGATATGAAATATATACTGCAGCGGCTGATACAGAATTTTTATGGGAATTGTTCTTAGAAACAGGTAAAGATCTTGGAGTTGAACCTTGTGGGTTAGGTTGTAGAGATACTTTAAGACTTGAGGCTGCTATGCCACTTTATGGACATGAACTAAACGATGAAACAACACCTTTAGAAGCTGGTTTATCGATGTTTGTGAAGCTCAATAAAGAAAAGTTTATCGCACAAGACGCATTAAGTGAAAAACCACTTAAACGTAGAATTGGACTACAATTAATGGATCGTGGTATTGCGCGTGAACATTGTGATGTGTATTTTAACGGTGAGAAAGTTGGAGTCGTATCCTCAGGCACAAAGAGTCCAACGCTCAATCAATCCATCGCAATGGCATTTGTCCCAGCGGAGTTGTTCAAAGAAACTCAATTTGAGATTGATGTTAGAGGAAAATTATTAAAGGCAGAAAAGGTAAAATTACCGTTTTATAAACGATAAAAGGAGCACAAAATGGAAAAATATTACGCAGAATCACATGAATGGGTTATGGCATTAGATGAAAATACGGTTGTGGTTGGGATTTCTGATTACGCTCAACACGCACTTGGCGATATCGTTTTTCTAAGCAATGCGGAAGTAGGCGATACTGTCACATTTGGAGAACGTTTCGGTGATGTCGAGTCTGTAAAAGCTGTTTCTGAAATCTTATCTCCTGTTGATGGTAAGGTTGTGGAAGTGAATAAAGACTTAGAGGATACGCCTGAGTTATTAAACGCAAAGCCGTTAGAGACTTGGATTATTAAAGTTGAAGGAAAGATTGACCCATCTAAATTAATGACTGAAGAAGATTATTTAGCTCTTGATAAGGATCATTAATATGGCAGATTATCTATCAAATACCGCTAACCAACAAGAAGTGATGTTAAAGGAATTAGGATTTAAATCGTTGGAAGATTTATATTCAAATCTTCCACAAGACTTAATCCTTCAACGTCCTTTAAACCTTGAATTAGGCCAAAGCGAATTTAAAGTATTAGACACATTAAAAGAATTAGCCAGTAAGAATAAAGTTTATAAAACAATTCTTCGTGGTGCAGGTGTTGAACATCACTATATTCCAAGTGTCGTGAAACAACTCAGTAATCGTGAAGAATTCGTAAGTGCTTATACACCCTATCAATCTGAATTATCACAAGGTATCTTGCAATCCATCTTTGAATATCAAAGCTCAATGTGTGAAATTACAGGCATGGATGTATGTAACGCATCCGTTTACGATGGAGCTACTGCCGCTGCAGAGGCCATCCAAATGGTTATCGAAAAGAATAAGCGTAAAATACTTGTCCCAAAGAATATTCATCCACAAGTTGTCCATGTCATGAAGACATATACACAATGGTTGAATATTGAGATTGTGGATGTAGAATGTAAAGAAGGTATTGTAGATATCGATGATCTTAAATCTAAGTTGAATGATCAATGTGCTGCCCTCTTCATTCAACATCCGAACTATTTTGGATGTTTAGAAGATGTCCAAGATTTAGCTCAATTAACTCATTCATCTGGTGCTAAATTAGTACAATATACGAATCCTATGACACTGGGTTATTTAAAATCACCTCGTGCAAATGGAGTTGATATTGCGATTGGTGAAGCTCAACCATTAGGTATTTCGATGTCCTATGGAGGTCCATTCTTAGGTTTCATGTCCGCTAGCGCTGATTTAGTTCGTCGTTTGCCTGGACGTATCGCGGGTCAGACAGTCGATGAGAATGGTAAACGTGCTTTCGCATTAACCCTTCAAGCTCGTGAACAACACATTCGTCGTGAAAAGGCGAGTTCCAGTATTTGTTCAAACCAAGCCTTAATGGCATTAACTGCATCGATGTATCTAGCTTCGGTTGGTCCAAGTGGATTAAAAGAAGTTGCGGAATACAGTATGCGTAAAGCACATTACTTTGCGAATGAGCTTGTTAAACTAGGATTCAAATTAAAATATAATAGTCCTTTCTTCCATGAGTTTGTGACTGTAGGACCAATTGAAAATAGTGTGATTGAACGTACATTAGATGAAATCAATGTATTATCTGGTTTAGGATTGAGTTCACATGAAACATTATGGTGTTGTACAGAAACAACTAAAAAAGAAGATATCGATCGTGTTATTAGTCGTTTAAAGGAGGTTCTATCATGAGTCAATTAATCTTTGAAAGATCTGTTCCATTTAGACGTGCTGTTCGGTTTGATGTGTGTGATGTACCTGAAGTTGGTTTAGATGAGAAATATGTAAGACAATCAAAAGCTCGTTTACCTGAAGTAAGTGAAGTGGATATCGTTCGTCACTACATGGAACTCTCTCGTTATTCCTTTGGTGTGGATAATGGTTTCTATCCATTAGGATCTTGTACGATGAAGTATAATCCGAAATTAAATGAATTTACCGCAAGTCTTGAAGGCTTTACATCCATCCATCCTGATCAAAGTTTATCCACTGTTTCAGGTACCTTGGAATTAATGGATAACCTCAGTATCTCTTTATCCGAAATCACAGGAATGGACGCATTCACTCTACAACCAGCCGCAGGTGCTCACGGTGAGTTTACAGGTTTACTCCTCATTCGTGCTTATCATAATGCTCGTAATGACAATAAACGTACCAAAGTTATCGTTCCTGATAGCTCACATGGTACAAATCCTGCAAGTGCTAGTATGGCGGGTTATACCGTTGTGAGTGTCCCATCCAATGAAATGGGTGGCGTAGATGTAGAAGCGCTTAAAGCAGTTCTCAATGATGAGATTGCGGCTCTTATGTTAACAAATCCGAATACTTTAGGACTATTTGATCCTAATATCTGTGAAATTTCTAAATTAGTTCATGATATCGGTGGATTACTCTATTATGATGGAGCGAATCTAAATGCGATTATGGGTACCGCAAGACCTGGTGATATGGGCTTTGATGTCGTACATTTAAACCTACATAAGACTTTCTCTACTCCTCATGGTGGTGGAGGTCCTGGTAGTGGTCCTGTTGGTGTTAAATCCTGTTTAGTCCCTTATTTACCACAAGGTACCTTAATCAAAGAAACCTATGGTTATCGATACATTGATGAAAGAGATACATTAAGTATCGGAAGAATGAGATCTTACTATGGTAATTTCTTAGTGAATGTACGTGCTTATACCTATATCTTATCTCTAGGATCAGATGGATTAAAAGCCGCAAGTCAAAATGCAGTACTCAATGCGAATTATATGATGAACGCATTAAAAGATACTTTCCCTGTTGCTTATCCTCAAACCTGTATGCACGAGTTTGTAGTGAGTCTAGCAGACCTAAAGAAAGAAACAGGTATTAGTGCTAAAGACATCTGTAAAGCTCTCTTAGACTATCAGATGCATCCACCTACCATGTATTTCCCACTCATCGTTCATGAAGCTCTTATGATTGAACCAACTGAAACTGAAAGTAAAGAAAGCATGGATTATTTTATCCAAGTACTCAAAGACTTGAAACAATTAGCGTATGATGATCCTCAAAAAATACTTAATGCGCCATACACAACACCAGTTAAACGTGTTGATGATGTACAAGCAGCACGTAATCCTATCTTAAAGTTTCAACACAAATAAAACTTGCGCCTTACTTGGCGCATTTTTTTATGATTAGTTTCAAATTATTCATATATAAAATTATGTTAATTACTTATTTACTCATGAAAATTGAACAACGATTATGCAATCTTAACCTAGAATCAATACGTATCCTTGAACTATTATTTATTATTCCCATTTATCTATTAAACCTAAATCTTACTTCTTTTATTCTTTGTTCAATCCTATACACATTAGCTTGGATGGATAAAAGACTTCAAGAAATCAGTGATCGATTAATCATACTATTTTATTGTTTTATTTTCATTCACTATATGAATCATCCAATCCCATTGAGTATTTTAAATAGTCTATTTTGTCTTGGTTTATATTTATTTTCAAAATTAACAAATGGACTAGGAATAGGAGATGTTTATATCTTTTATGGTTTATCATTTATCTTAAATCAAAATCATTTCATATCTGTATTTAAATATTCATTATGGATCGCATTATTCTTTGAACTCATAAAAAAGACAAAAACGAGTTTTGCCTTTATACCTTATATTTATCTTGGTTTAATCCTTTTTCTTATCTTAAATCTTTATTAATCTTGTCGTATATTTTAGGTAAATCTGATATTGAGATTATCCCTAATGGTTTTTGATTACTCGCACCATCTTGAGTAATAATTAATGCGTTTAATCGTTTACCTAACGCAAGAGAACGTTCAAACTGAGTCACTACAGACAATAAAGTTGAATGTGCAGGAATAAACTCTACCATTCGATTTTTCTCATCTTGTTCAAGGACTTCTTTTATTTTAATATCAGGTACTTCCCCTTGGATATGTTTGATATTCTTAACTAAGAATTCATAGATTAAATCAGTTGTGATTAATCCTTTGAAATGCATTTTTGAATCATATACAGGTAGTTTCGAATAATGTTTAGGTAATAATTTGTGTAAAACAGTAGATAAACTATCACTATCCAGACAATACTCAACTTTTGTTAAGTAATTTGGACTAACCTTTTCAGGTTGTGTTAATAAATCCGCAATATGTTCAATCGATTGAACTACTTTAAGATGAGGTTCCGCTATAACTTCACCATCAATTCTTTCATGTACAATCGCATTTCTTAAATCACCAAACTCTTCCAGATAACGTTGAAATCGATGATAATTACGATCTAAATTCGACATTCTCCGAACTAACTCAGAATAAGAAATATATCGATCTGATTTTATACGCCGATTCATTTCTCCCTCAATCGCCGAAAACGCAATTAAGAATCGCTCCGAATTTGATTTTTCACTCATGGTTTTAGTCCATCCAATTCTTTACGTGCTAATAAAGATTTAAAAATAGCTTGGATTATACGATCAATCTCTTCACCTTCTCGATAATCCGCTTCAGCTACGAAATCAACTCGTTTATCCTCAAATAAAGCATCACTTTCATGTGTGCTTTTCTTCCCGAATGGGACGACCGCAATCGCATGTCCGCCATTCATCTTAACCAATTTCATACTTGGCACATCCGTAAATCCATCTCCAAGATAAATCATATGACTAAATGGAATAGGTCTATCTTCTTCTTTTTGGTAACGATTCAAATCTGAGTCATTGTGTATATCTAGAATTCCTTTATTAATTCGATACAAGAACTGAGTTTTAATTGTATAGTTAACAGATAACTTTGGCCAAATTGCTTGACCCTTTTCATCATATAAGTACTCACAAGCGTATATCTTCTTAAAATAAGAAGCGATAGGTGTATGTTCAATAATTTCTTTTAAGCCTGATGAAATAATATAATGTTCAAGTTCAATATCCAGTGATTGAGCTACCGTATTAATATGTTTAAACCAATCAATGACACCAGGATAAAATTCTATTTGTGAACCATATTTCCCTAACATTTCTTTACTTAGTTTAATCCCACGTAATTGTGTCTGAACGATCATTTCATGAAGATAGGTTAAAATATGATCCATTTCTTCTCTTTCAGCTTTCGCTTTGACATGTCCCCAAAACGACTTTGAATCTTCTATATTTAGATCATCAAAAAAACCGTATTCTTGCATATCTTTATACGATAATGTTTTATCAAAGTCATAGAGTAATGCGATTTTCATATTAACCTCTTATTTTGTTTAGTTTGAATTGGTATAATCACACTATGAAACATGTGGTTATAGGAATAATTTATCAGAATCATCATTTATGTGTTGCGAAACGATTATCAGAACCTTTCTTAGGCAATATTGAATGTCCTGGTGGAAAAGTTGAAGAAAACGAATCGTTTGATGATGCGCTAAAGCGTGAACTATACGAAGAAGTAAATTTGACTCATTTCGATTACAACTTCCTTAGAACAATCAATGTATCTAATTCATTGGGTGAGTTTAGTCTACATTTTTATAAAATAATACCTCATGACAATTTACATCCAAAAGTCTATACAGAACTCTTATGGATTCATAGAGATCATATTCATGAACTCAATTGGATTCCACATAATATTCCTTATATTGATTTCTTTAAACAAGTTGATCTGCTTTAAACACAATATTCACTTGTTTACGAACATCATCTAAACAAGACATTAAAATTTCAGTATTCTTAACATGCGACTCATAAACACCCCAGTCGCTGTTTTTTAAGATCGATGCGAAAGCTTGTATTTCATGTACCATCGCATTTTGAGCCTGTGCAACCCCTACCTCTTTCGTTTCCTTCGGTTTAACGATTTGAACAGAAACTAAGCGAGATGCTTGTTCAGGAATAACAATCGCACCATTCTCTCCACTGATATAGGTAAAGTTTTGGCCACGACTATCTTTTCCAATAACACACACTACAATCTTATCTGGATATTTAAGAGTTAAGACACCCGATAAATCAATCCCATTTACATATTTATTACATTCATAATGAAGTGATTCAGGTTTACCAAATAATGCGATGCTTAAACCTAGAGGATAAACACCTAAATCCATTAAAGCTCCACCTGAATGATTTAAATCAAATATGTTAGGTATTATGCCTTGAGCCAATAAATCATAACGACTTGAATATTGAACCATTGCGCTATTCATTAATTTAATAGGTTCAACTTCTTTTAATGAGTCTTTTATTACCTGTAAATTAGGTAAATGCATCACTGTCATCGCATCAAAACAAAAATGTTTTGTCTCATAAACTACTTCCATCAACTCTTTAAACTCACGCATGTTACTAACAAACGGCTTCTCACAGATAACATGTTTATTCGCTCTTAAAGCATCCATACACTGCGCAAAATGCACATCATTTGGACTAGCAACATACAACACATCAATATCTTCTTTGTTTAATAGAGTATTCCAATCACAGATTACAGGCACATCATACTGTTTCGCAAATTCTAAACCTTTTTCCTCACTTCTTGAATAGACATACGCTAGTTCAAAAAATGGTTCATGTTTCAATGCGTCTAAGAAATGATGAGTAATAACAGAAGTCCCTACAGTTGCGAGTCTCATAAACTTGTCCTTCCTTCTACCACACTGGATAATTTAGGCATAACCTGTTTCTTACGCGATAATACATCCGCAAAAAGACTTAAACGATTATTATCAATACCAGGGAACGCTTCTTCCGCAATCCACTTTTCTTTACCCATGTATAACATTGCGGAACCATGGTGTTCTAAACTGGTAAACAAGAGTAATAATAAATCAACACGTTTCTCATCCACATAATGTTTCATTGATTTAAGTATATCTTCACGAACTGATTCGACTTGATTAATATCAAATAAACTCATTTGTCCAACACGTACACGATAATTACCTACTGTGAACTCTTTAATATCATTCTCAATAATTTCAAGGGCAGATTTTTCATGTAATCCAGCTCCTTCAGTAAAGATATCTTTCGCTAAAGCATCTGTATTGAGTTCCGCAACACGTGCACATCTTTGCGCAGTATGAATATCTGTAAGAGTAGTTGTAGGCGATTTAAAGTTTAATGTATCTGACAAAATGGCCGCACATAATAATCCCGCCATATCTTTATCCATTGGGACACGATTCTCATCATAAAGATTCGCAATTATAGTACAAGTACTACCCACTAATTGATTTCTAAAATTTATTGGTTTAGAAGTTTGAATATCTCCAATACGATGATGATCCACAACCTCTATAAGATCCGCTTCCATTAATCCATCAACACTTTGTGCAGTCTCATTATGATCGACTAAAATGATTTGTTTACGACGTGCATTCAATAAGTGATAACGAGAAACAAGCCCAAAAATCTTACCTTTATCATCCACAACAGGATAACTACGATAACGAGATTTAACCACTTTATTTAAGACATCATCCACAAATTCAGATTTATCAAATGTTATTAAATTGGTCGACATAATAAACTTAATTGGTGAAGAATAGAAAATATAACGAGACGTATTTAGAGTCCCATGTCCCGAAAGAATAATTGCACATCCCTTTTCTTTCGCAAATTTTATAACTTCATCTTTTACATAATCAGCCCACACAATGACTAAACAAGCCGCATCTTTTTCAATCGCTTGAAGTTGAGCCTCAGTATCATTCCCAACAATAACCGTTCGATCTTTCAACTCATAATTATCCAATTTGTGTTCCGCAACTGCCACAATAGAAACTTTACCATTTAATCGTGTCACTTTTGGCGCATAGATTAATGCGCCACTAATCGTCTTAACAATATACTCGATCGGGGTTTTACTTAAGAGCTCAATACTCTTAGCTGTATCTCCCATCGCAACAGTTGAAATATTTGTATTCGTTAGAACCCCTAATAAAACATTATTATCATCCACAACACAGAGTACTCTCTTTTCTGCACTCATAAGTTGCCAAGCTTCAAAAATAGTTGTTTCTTCTTTGATTGTGACTGCAGTATCGATATCAATTTCATTGAGTCTCATTCTCGCATCATCAAGTATGATCGGATGTTCAAACCCAAATCGTTTGAGGACATATTCTGTCTCATGGTTAATTTCACCCAATCGACATGCGATCGCATCATAACCTAATTTTCGCTTAAGATGGGCATAGCCAATGGCTGAACAAATGGAGTCCGTATCAGGATGTTTATGTCCTGTAATATGGATTGGATAGTGAATAGGCATATTAATCTCCTTAGTGATTGTAAAATTCTTTTTATTACTTAAATTCTATCAAATATCTATATTTTAATCTATTAATCCATTAAAATAGAGATAGATATTATGCAAATACAATGTGGCGAATATGTTATAAAACCGATGCATGAAATAAAAGCTGAATTATGGCTCAAGTTTCACCAAGAAAATCGATTCTATGTCGATAATTTTTCTACGACAAAGTTACCAGATTATTACACGATAGAAGTCCAACAAAAATTCGTTATACAAAGTCTCATCGATTTTGAACGAGATGAGGGGTATGCGTTTGGCGTTCTAAGTCATAATTCTAAAAAGATTCTTGCGAAAGTTAAAACTCAACGTGACGTTAATCGTAATCACAATTATGTTACGATTCGTATTCTCATCGATTATCGTTATCGTAATATTGAGTTTGGTGAACAGATCCTTAAATGTATCATTGATTTCTTATTTAAGAGTCGAGGTATTCATAAAATCTATGCATTAATCTTGCCAGATGACGCTTATTCAGTTCAGTTATTTACAACTCAAAATTTCCAATATGAGGGTAAATTATTGAAGTCCTATCATATCAATGGTGAATGGAGAGACCATTTGCTTTATGGATTGATTAATGAAGGTAATGGACGATGAACCAAAAAGAATTGACAGAATTAATACGTCATTTCTGTGAAGAACGTGATTGGGACCAATTTCATTCCATTAAGGATTTAAGTATCGGACTTAGTACAGAAAGCAATGAACTCTTACAACTCTTTCGATTTAAAGATGAGAAACAGTGTGAAGAGTATCTAGCTAATAATCGAAAGAAAGTAGAAGATGAATGTGCCGATGTTTATTATTATCTTCTTCGTTTATCTGATTTATACAACATAGATTTAAATCAAGCATTAGAGAATAAGATGAAAGACAATCATAAGAAATATCCAAAAGAATTGGTTAAGGGTAAGAATCTAAAATACAACGAATATGAATAAAGGTACAGATTACTCTGTACCTTTTCTTATACGATATTTTTTAATTCTTTTCCTAACACAAACTGATGACAATTATACTCAAATACTTCCCACAATCTTTCTTTCGTATAATCACCTGTTCCACTTACATGTGGTGTTAACAACAAATTCTTGCAATCCCATAATCTTGAATCTTTGTCTACAGGTTCTTTTGCCATGACATCCAAGGCACAGAAACCAAGATGTTCTGACTCTAACGCATCAACTAATGCGTCTTCATCAATGATTCGACCTCTACCAACATTCAATAATATAGAACCTTTTTTCATATTAAAGATTAATTTACGATCAAAAAGATTATGTGTTTGATCATTAAGTGGCAAAGTGATCACAACTACATCACTCATCATGACAGCTGTTTCTAACTCTTTTACAGGATAAACAGATTTAAATCCTTCGGTTGGTATGCCACGAGTATTAACACCAATAAAATTCACATTAAATGGCTCTAATCGTTTACGTATCGCTTGACCTATACTACCTATCCCAACGATACACACATTCATCTTTTCCAGTTCACGATTATGAATGCGAGTCCAATTGTGTTCTTTCTGAAGTTCATAGTTCTTTATCGCATTCTTATAATGCATCAAAATATAAAGAACTACCCATTCCGCAATCGGATCACTAAACACATCCTTTGCGTTTGTAAAGACGATTCCTTTACTCTTCCACTCATCCACTGGAAGATTATTGAACCCTGCATACGAATTTTGAATCCATTTCAATCGTTTAAATCGATCAACACCTATTTTTTTGACATGATTTGCGCCAAACACAAAATCATAGTCTTCTGGATGTTCAATCTTATCTGTATCTAAAATAATGTCATATTCTACCCCAAGATTTTTTAATCTTGACTCTAAATCAGTTGGTAATGTTTCTATTTCGCTAATCAGTGCTTTCATACAATCTCCTATAGTGTAATTATGCCATAAAATAATCTTCTTTGTCTTACTCAAGTGTCTATGAATGATATAATACTTTTGGTGAGGTTAAACTATGTTAGAAATACTAAAAGCAATCATACTTGGAATCATCCAAGGTATAACAGAATGGTTACCTGTAAGTTCTACAGGACACATGATTTTATTTGAAAACTGGTTTCCATTTACATTCTCAAAAGAATTCGTAGACTTATTCTTTGTGTTTATCCAATTAGGATCTATTATCGCAGTCATCGTTTTATTCTTTAACAAACTCTTCCCTTGGTCATCTTCTTCAAAAGCTCACCAACACAATACTATTCTATTATGGGTTAAGATCGTTATTGCCGCATTCCCTGGCGCAATCATTGGTTTATTATTTGATGATATGATAGACACACTACTGTATACACCACTTGTCATCGCAATAGCGTTAATCGTATATGGATTATTATTTATCTATATTGAGAAGACTAAGAAAGATCATCCTAAAGATACTTTAAATCTAATAACTTATAAAGACGCATTACTCATTGGAGTATTCCAAGTCCTTGCATTAGTTCCAGGCACATCACGTAGTGGCGCCACAATCCTTGGCGCAATCATCTTAGGTGCAAGTCGAACTGTTGCGGCAGAGTTCTCATTCTTTCTTGCCATTCCAATGATGTTTGGGGCAAGTTTCCTTAAACTATTCAAAGCTGGATTCAGTTGGACACCTCTTGAGTGGGGTGCACTAGCGACTGGCACAATCGTCGCATTTGTAGTCTCTATCTTAGTGATCCGATTCTTAATGGATTATGTTAAGAAACACGACTTTACGTACTTTGCGTATTATCGTATCGCATTGGCGCTTGTGGTATTAACCTTAATTTTCATTTAAAAAGCCTTACGGCTTTTTTTATTGTTTTTCTAATAACTCCACAATCTTCTCACAAATCTGATGAGATACTAGGGCATCTTCTCCACTTACTGGACTTGATGTTTTATTTTTAACCGCATCCAAGAACGCATTTCTTAGATTTTCAAAACCACGTTTCTTTAAGGTAGGAATCCAATCACTCTCAGGTTTCTTGGTAAATACACTCTTCTCATACGTTTCAATACTGGATAAATTACGAATAATACTCTTACGTTGAGGATGCATAACTTCTATAACTTCTTCTGTTACCCCATTAAGATAGTTCATGATAAGTAATCCTTGATTATTAGGCGTTATAAATTGCACAACGACATGAACCAGTTTACCGTCAACCTTCTTACCCTGAACTCTTACATCAATAATCTCATCCTGTAATAAAAAACGTGTTGTATCGACCACATGCACAAAATCTTCCACAATAAACCGTCTGATATTATCTGGATACAAGTCACGATTCTTTTGATAAACAACTAAATCAGGTTTACCATAACTCATTACTTCTTGAATGTATGGGACAAATCGACGATTGAATCCTATCATAAATAGGGTGTTGTTTACTTTTGCACATTGTACTAATTCTTCTGTTTCTTTTAGATTCATTGAAATCGGTTTATCCAAGTGACATGGAATTTTAGCTTCTAAGATTTTCTTAGCCATCACATAATGTACTTCTGTTTTAGATGTTACATAGATCGCATCTACACCACTTTGAATCAAATCATCTAAATCCGTATAACCTTCCGACAAATGATAATCTTTTAACACTTCATTCAATGTATCTTGATTACGTGTACAAGGTACAATCTGAACATCTCTAACATTAGATAAAATAGGTAAGTATGCTTTCTTCGCAATATCCCCTATCCCAACGATTCCTATTCTCATACTTGTTCCACCTTTAACTTTCCGATTAAATAAGCTCCATAGAGAGGAGGTTGTGAAATAGGTTGTATATCTAAATCACTCGGTAAAAACGCTCTTAATGGCTTTAATATCACATCACCAGACTCAAATACACCACCCGATAATCGGACAGTCTTCAGCTCAGGGTTCTTCTTTAAACTGACTTCAATCAATTGAGATAATTCATATGCCGCATCTTTAAATATCTTAATCGCATGCTTATCATCTTTTGTCGATGCCACAAAACAAATCCTCGCAAGCGAAGCGATAGCCTCTTTCGGACGTTTATGTTCACTTAATATTTTTATAAGTTCACTCTCATCACTTAAGACTAAACTATCCATAACACAATCATACAAAGCAGATTTTTTTAATCGTCCATCCGCCATTTTACTAAACACACTTAAAACTTGTTTACCGATCCAATATGCACTTCCTTCATCCCCAATCCAGTAGCCCCATCCACCGACTCGACTACGCACACCTTGAAATTGGCTTAATGCGATAGAACCAGTCCCGGCAATAACCATTATGCCATCACTCCCTTTTAAAGCAGACATCAGTGCACAATCCACATCACTTTGAATGGAATATTTTTCATTCGGGAATTGTCGTTTAATCGCATTCTCAATGGATTTACGGATCTTAGGATTCATACCATAACCCGCTAGTCCAAAACTAATAAAATCAACTCTCTCATTCTCACATAGAGTATCTACTCCATATCGCAATGCTTGAGCCATTTTAGTATACCCAATCTGTAAAGGATGAAGAGAAGGATGTTCAATACTCTTCAGTATTATCCCATTTTCATCATACAAGGCAAAACGAGCCTTAGTACCACCTGCATCAATCGCTATTATTTTCATATGTTCACCTAAATCTATTATAAAACAAAACCAATAGAAAATACCTGTTTCCAGGTATTTTATGATGCTAAACGTTTTTCACCCTCTAAACTACGAATTCCACTAATCTCTTGAGTTACTTCTAAACAACCCAAATATTCACCAGAATCACCACGAACTGCATAATATCGAATATAGACAAACTTTCCTCTAAAATTAATCCAGAAATCTTCATGATCTTTTTTACCCGACCTCAAGTCTTCCACAATATTCATCACAATATGAACACTTTGTGGTGGATGACATAAATGTACAGGACGTCCTATAACAGAAGCTGGTCGATCAAAGATTCTTTCTTTCCCTTGAGAAACATATTTAACTTTATCATTCGCATCCACAAACGTCATATCAAAGGGTAATGTATTTAATAATGCATTCACTTCTGACGTAGATAAATGACCCATAGACATACGAATATCACCATTCACAGACTCAATTTCATCAACTGTTTGTGTTTCTTCTTTAGATTGATAAACTCCAGCTTCTGGATTTTCAAGTGCCTGTGCAATTGCTTTAAAATCATTCTCAGTTAAAGTATCACGTAATAAAGGGAATAGAATCATATTCTCTTTCGTAATCATTTCTTTAACCATATCAACCATCTGATAGAATTTATCCATTATCAGATTCACATCATCACTCGTATTAAGTGTTATAAAGGAATCCTTTAACTTCTCACGAATCTGGTTATCAACTCCCCACATAACTTGTGGAATCGTCTCAATCCCATGTTTCTCTAAGAATGGAAAGAATACATTTTCTTTTTTTGAATAATGCGCATCTACAGCCCTAAATTTTTCTATAAGATCTAATAGAAATGGTTTAACCACATTTAAATGATTATTCGTTTCTTGTTTAAATTTAATTGCTTTATCAACTAAAGCGCTAAACTCAAAATTCTCTTCTTCAAAAATCGTAATAGGATTAATTGTTAAAACATCCTTATGAAGCTCCGCAAGTGATCCTTGAAATAAGGACGCATGCACATCACATAAACTTTGGATTTCTTCGACACTTACTCCATCTTGAACCAAGTTATATTCCATTTGTGCAATTTCAGCACCTGTGACATACGCAAAATCACGTTTGAATTCTGCCTCTACTGCCGCTCTATCTTCTCCACGATGTAATCTTTGGATTAATGTTTTTAGTTGTTCCTGACGCTTACTAACGTTATCAATAATTTCACTCATATATTGACCTCCAACCACATAATATCATAAATACAAAAATAAAATGTGATATACATCACATTTTATAGATAATTATTTCTCTTCTTGATTGAAGTTTAATTCTTTCTTCTTTTTCTAACTGTTTTAGCTTACGATTAACACTTTCTCGACTTACACCTAAACGCATAGCCATTTCATCTTGACTTAATGGATTATTAATCTTAACTCCATGTTTCAATTGAACCCCATAATCATTGCTTAGTTGTTTTAATAGATTCATCAATCGAACTTCCAAACTCTCAACATAAACAGTAGATAATTCACTCTCCAATTGATTCACACGATTATTCAGTTCATTTAAGATCGATAGCGCTAAATCAGGCTCACTATGAATAAGTTCATGCATCGTACTCGCATCTATCATACACAAAGCCCCTTCAGACATAGCTTGAATTGTATATGGTAATTCTTTTTCTTTAAACAAACTATCCTGCCCAAAGAAATCACCTGTTCTAAAATATTGAACCACTTTTGATTTTCCTTCAGGATTTATACTAACCGCTTTAAACTGACCACGACTGACAATCACAAACTCCGAAATCATATCCCCTTGATTCAAAAAGATATCACCCCGTTTAAATGCCTTACGATTAACATGGCGTATGATTTTACCTCTTTGAATTGGAGTAAGATTGCGAAAAAGACTAATATGACTGATACAAATTGGTGCTTTACACGTTTGACAACTTTCCATTTAGACCCATTCCTTACATACATCTACCCATTGTGTTGATTGAGATAATTTTTCTAGCTCAGCTAGATTCAACTCAATTGCGGATTGCGAACTACCACACGCAGGATAAACGGTTTCAAATCGTTTAAGTGATACATCTAATACTACTACACAATTGTGATTGACCGCAAATGGACACACTCCACCTACCGCATGACCGACTTTTTCTTCAGTCTCCTGTGCATCAAGCATTCTAGCTTTTAAATTAAAATGTGACTTAAACTTACTATTATCTATTTTGGCATCTCCCGCAGTCACAATCAAGAGTGTTTGATCAAAATAACGAAATGCTAAAGTCTTCGCAATTCGTTTACCTTCTATATTTAATGCTTGAGCAGCCATTTCTACTGTCGCACTCGATACATCAAATTCTTGTATACGAGATTCAACTCCAAATGGTCTAAAATAATCTCTAACTTTCTCTATTGCCATAATCCACCCAATCTTATGAAATAATGTACCACTAAATTACGATAAAGAAAAGAGTCAGTTTCCTGACTCTACTTCACTTCGATTCGTTTAACAACTTCGCTTTCGCCTTTAATTGGTAATACTACTTTTAGTACACCTTCTTCAAACTTCGCATCAATATTCACATGATCAATATTGTTAAAGCGAATCTGACGAGTAAACATCGATTGACTTCTTGAACGATAGATATACTTCTTATTATCTTCTTTCTTCTCTTCAGTATGTTCTGCCTTAATCGTTAATAAGTCATTATTGAACGACATATTAATTTCTTCTTTCTTGAATCCAGGCAAATCAACTTCGACAACATATTTATTATCCTCTTGATAAACATCAAGATGGCTATTTGAACTAAAGCTTGGTAAGAAGAACTCATCATTGAAGAAGTCATCTAGAATCGAAGTTGTTGGACGTCTAATTAAACCATTTCTCATAATTTTTCCTCCTTTTTAGCACTCTCTATATCTAAGTGCTAATACATTATTATAATAACACACTTTTTAGCACTGTCAATACTTGAGTGCTAAATTTTATAAAAATGATTGAAGTATTTTGTAATAGGTGTTATTATCGACTCGTTTATGTCACCGACATCCAAAGGAGTTCCATGAAAGCCGTTTTCTCTACATTACCGATCAATGACTCTCATCCAATTACACAAGACTTCCTCAATCATATTGAAGACTTAATTGATCATCCAACTGTTCTAAACTTACATAACTATTCCCAACATTTAAATACTAGCCGCTACCAACACTCACTCAATGTGGCATACTATGCCCATTTAATCTCACGATACTTTAATGTTAATCACAGAGACTGTGTACGTGGAGCACTATTACATGATTTATTTCTCTATGATTGGAGAACTGAACAAACAACTCCTGGAAATCATGTCCATGTTCATCCAAGAGAAGCCTTAAAAAACGCAAAGATGATCACAACTGTCACGCCGATCATGGAAGACACAATTGTCAATCATATGTGGCCATTGGGGCAATCTAAACCACAAACAAAAGAAGCCTGGATTGTCCAAGCTTCTGATAAACTATGTGCTGTGATGGAAGTTATCCATCAAGTTAAAGTAAAGAGTTTCCATCACAATCTTGCGGGTGTGATGTTAGGTTTAATCTTATTCTTACGATAGATGCTTAGGCATCTTTTTTTATACTTCTAGACGCAATAATATGAATTCCAGTCCCAAGAATATTCTCCACAATAATGTCATTCACTTGTATAGGAGCATGTATTACTAATCCATCTAAGATATCTCGAATTTTAAAAATATCTTCTTTTCGTATAGCACTAGAACTTACAACCGGACAACGACTTAGCTTAGACCCAACAATCTGTACAGTTGTCGTAAACATACGACGAGGTTCAGTCACTTCTTGTATGGCATATACCTCTCCTCTTTTACATTGATTCCCCGTACAAATATAATGTTCTTCATCTTTTACTAATTGAATAAGACACCCTCTTGGACATACGATACATGTTAATTCATGTTTCATGCGATAATCTCCAAACGTACTTCATCTTGTATTTTATCAATAAGAGGTAAAGGAAGTGTAATCATCTCTAACTCCGCAGGTAGTAATTGTGTTTTAGGTAAAGTCATAATTATTTCATCTTTAGTTCTAATCACAACCTTTACATTCTTAAGTGGTCTTTTGACTCGAAATTTTAATTTTACAGCCTGACTCTTATCAATTGTTTGAGGTAACACATAAATGAAATTAGAATCACTATTAACAGGAATCGATAAACCTGAATGTCCGAGTTGATTCAAATATCTCTCAACCGATTTCGCAACCATATCCCCTTCTTCACTCACAAAGTCCACCACATCATGTATATGTAGACCATTTCCACACGCAAATATACCTGGAATGGATGTTTCATAGTATTGATTAATCTTAGGGCCTTTTGTCCTTGGATCCATCTCAATACCTGCATTCTCAGTAATAATATTATCTGGAATTAATCCAACCGATAATAATACAGTATCTACTTCGATGTTAAACTCAGTTCCACTTATTGGCTTTAAATTCTCATCTACTCGACTCAACTCAATCGATTGAACACGACCATTCCCATTAATACGAGTAATCGTGGTACTTAGATAAAGTGGAATATCATAGTCATATAAACATTGAACTAAGTTACGTGTTAATCCATTTGAATACGGCATAATCTCCGCAACCCCTACAACTTTAGCCTTCGCTATCGTCATTCGTCTTGCCATAATTAATCCAATATCACCACTGCCTAAAATAAATACACGCTTACCTACACAATAACCATCGATATTTAAATACTTCTGAGCAGAACCAGCCGTCCAAACTCCGACACTTCGATCTCCAGGAATCATGATATTTCCACGTGTTCTTTCACGTGCTCCAAGCGCTAAAACAATCGATTCCGCCTGAATTTTGTGTACACCTTTAGGATTAATATATTCAATCGATTTATCAGAATTCAATTTAATTACAGTAGAATCAAGTTCAAACTCAATCCCTAAATCATGAAACTCAGAAACTAATCTCTCCGCATAACTAGGACCCGTTAACTCTTCTTTAAATCGTGTTAATCCAAATCCATTATGAATACACTGATTTAAGATACCCCCTAAAACATTTTCCTTCTCTAAAAGAAGACAATCAATATTGTATTTCTTTAATTGAATTGCGGCAGCTAAACCAGCACTACCACCTCCAATTACTACACATTTAACGTGTCTCATCATGACCTCCAAGAGGTGTTAAGAACACATCATTATCATAAGGTATATCCTTCATATCTACATTTAACTCACGAGCTAAAATACGCACTACTTCACTCTCACAAAAGCCACCCTGACAACGTCCAGAACCAGGTCGAGTAATACGTTTAACCCCTTTAATACTTCTTGCCCCTACAGGCAAATGAATCGCATTCATGATCTCTTTTTCACTAATCGTTTCACATACACATACGATTCTTCCATACCGAGAGTCATCTTTAATTAACTCATTTCTCTCATTAGAACTTAAATGTTTTTTCCATTTGAAGTCCACTAGATTCATCTTACTTTCAAGCTCAAAATCCTTCTTAAGGAATGATTCTATTACATACTCTGATATTCCAGGTGCACTTGCTAAACCAGGAGAATCAATACCAATCACATTGATAAATCCATCCTTATTCTCAATGATAAAATCCTTCGTAACAGATCCAGGTCTCACCCCTGCAAATTGACGTATCATCCGATTCTTTGCTAAAGGTTTAATGATCTGACTAATCTTAGAATCAACTTCATTCAAACCATTAACCGTTGTGCTAAAGTCATATCGATTATCAATCACATAACTCGTAGGTCCAAACATCAAATTACCTTCGATGGTTTTAAGAGCTAATACCCCTTTACCCAACTTACTCGGCATCGGATAAATGACATGATTTAAATAAGATTCATCTCTTATATCACTCACTTGATACTCACCTTTTCTAAACTCAAGTTGATGTTTAGAGTTTGGATCATGATACTTCGCTACATCAACTCCATTTAAGCCTGTACAGTTTATGACACACTTTGACTCAAATACACCTTGAGTTGTATGAACTGTATAATATTCATTTTTACCTATCCCAATAACTTTAGTTTGTCTAAAAAGTTTAACCCCATTTAGAACCGCAAAATTCATACACGCAAATCCCATTTGCCATGGTGTAATAATCGCAGTCGTAGGAAAGAAAAGAGCTTCTAACACAGAATCACTGATATTAGGTTCCATTCTTCCTATTTCATCTTGTTGGATATATTTAACATCAATCTTACGTTGAGTCGCACGTTGTGCATATTTTAATAGCGCTTCATGTTCATCCATACTGTTTGAAACGAGTAAACTACCCACTTGTTTATAATCCACATTTAAATCTTTCGCTATTTGTGGATAACGTTTAGCCCCTATTAAATTCAGTTGAGCTTTTAGTGTTCCATCTTCAGGATCATACCCAGCATGAACAAGTCCACTGTTTGAACTACTGACTTCATTCATAATTTCTACATTCTTTTCAAGCACACAAACGGACACATTAAAACGGCTTAAATCATAAGCCAACATAGATCCAATGATGCCAGAACCGATAATGATAATGTCGTACATAACTTAATTTAATTGTACACAAAAATACAGAACAATTGTTATTTTATTGTAAATAATAATTCCTTATTTAATCATTTAAGAATATAAGTTAGAATAAGAATATTAGTTTGAAAGGAATTATTATGAAGAAAACACTCTATCTTATGCGCCATGGTCAAACCTTATTCAATGTTAGACGAAAAATACAAGGTGCGTGTGACTCACCTCTTACAGAATTAGGCATTAAGCAAGCTGAACATGTCAGAACATACTTTAAGAACATTAACCTTGATCATGCGTATTCATCCACTGCAGAAAGAAGCTCTGACACAATCGAAATTATTCTTGAAGGTCGATTACCCTATGGACGTTCAAAGAGCCTAAAGGAACGTAACTTTGGGACATTCGAAGGTGAAAGTGAAGACTTGAATCCAACGGATCGTGAAGTACACCGTACCTTCTTTGTGCCATATGGTGGTGAACATGCATCTGAAACTGAAGAAAGAATGGTTAAGTTCTTAACTGAAGTTATGGATAAGGAAGATCATATAAATGTCCTCGCGGTATCACATGCTGGCGCAAGTGTTCAATTTATGTCTCATTGGGTTCATCCTTGGTCTATTTTAAAAGGTAAAATTCCCAATTGCACCATCTTCAAATACGAATATGAAAACCAAGTGTTTAAATTAGTAGAAATTATCTACCCAGATTTAGACAATAACACATTTGAATACCAAGAAGTTAGCTATTAACTTCTTTTTTTAAACACTCAAATTAAAATAAACTTAATTGATTATTGATATACGATACTTGATTCATTTCTCGAATAATATCATCACACTTTAACTCACCAATTAATAAAGGTGAGTTTTTATTATGTTTCAACATATTCTCTTTGACTAAACTCATATCATAATTAGCATAACAATACACACATCCATGTCCACATGAATTATATGCCCCAATATCATTCCCTAATAAGCATTCACAACCCTCTCTCGCTTGAGTTTGTTTAGGAACATTTAAACATTGGTTCAAAGCCTTCTCAAGTACAGATTGGGTCAAACAACCACTTGTATCCACACCATAATTTTCAAGAATCTTGTTTTCTAAACACGTCTTTATTCTGATATTATACTTTGTCCCAATCTCCACGAATGCTTTAATCAATTCTATTTGATCCTCTAGGTTAACTTCTTTTACACTTGGGAAATTCTTTAATGTTTTTTGATATAAATCTATAAAACTCACTACACAGGTAGTAATTGATCCACAAAGTTCTTTCGCAATATGCTCAAACGATCTAAGATGTACTTCCTTTGTGTATTTATCTGATAGAAAAATTGGATCATATCTCCATTCAACTGATTTTGATCCAAATCGTTCTGAAAGAATCTTTATACACTCAATGACTCGATGTTTGTTTAATACATTAGGTTCTATATCTTTACCATACGCAGTTAATGTGATTCCCCAGAATTGTTTAAAATGACTAATCTCATCTAAGCGCTTCATCATTGGTTCAGGATTCTTTGTACAAAACACTAAAATATCCACAACACTTGGATTTAATTGGTATGAATGAATTAACTTAGGATTATAAGGATTACGCGTATAAACATACCCTTCTTTAATCCGATTATAAAACCATTCACTATAATAAGCGGGTATATCTGTTCTTGAACCTGTGTTGAGTATCATAGAAGATATCCTTTCCGAATAAAAATGAGGATACCCTCATTTTAATAATAATGTATTGTATCCAATAGAACTTCAATCTTTTTATTTGTTTCTTCATCTAAATCGGTCGCAAGTCGAATTACTTTCACAACCACAAAGTTATCATCAATCTCTTTCACAATATCAGAGTTATTGAAGTATTCAGGATCTTCACTGAAATCTTTACCCATTAATTTAGACACAAGACTATAGCCAATAATAAACTCATTAACATTTTCATCTTCATAATATATCACAAGACTCGTATCATAAAGATACGCTTTTAAGGGAAGATTGGATTCATTTATCAAAGATATCCCAAATGGAATACGTGAGTTCATATACAATAATCGTTCTTCGTATTTAAACGGTTGAATCAGTTCACCTTGATTAAAGCTTTGTCTCAATTCTTCGATCTCTAATTTCAACGCTTCAATCTGTTTGTTTTGGTTTTCAATCAATATACTAATTTGAGCATCTGTAAGTTCATTTGTATCTTGAACTGCACATCCAATTAAGCTAAAAAATAATAATACTATGATAAGTTTTCTTACCATATTATCGATCCATTTGTTTCATCTTTTTTAATAAGAAAAGAATAGTAACCCAAATTAATACAAGAACAGATAACGCAATTAAAAACAAAAACAATGAATAAAGACCCATAAATATCCCCATAACCCCAAAATCATTTAACATAAGTAATCCCCTTTTCTCAATTAATCATATCAAAATAGAAATAAAAAAGAAGTACTAAGTACTTCTTCTTGAGCTCTTATGGAGCAGGTGAAGGGAATCGAACCCTCGTGTCGACCTTGGCAAGGTCGCGTTCTACCATTGAACTACACCTGCGTGGCGGTCCAGACGGGACTCGAACCCGCGATCTCCTCCGTGACAGGGAGGCATGTTAACCACTACACCACTGGACCATTCACTTGTGTTTTTTGGCGGGGAAGGAGGGATTTGAACCCTCGCGCCAGTTTGACCCGACCTATACCCTTAGCAGGGGCACCTCTTCAGCCACTTGAGTACTTCCCCAAGGCAATACGTCAGTGCCCTATAATACTATCATAAATCAATCGAGATTTGCAAGTAGTTTTAATAAAAAAATCAGTCGAATTTCGACTGATTTAATCTACATTGAAACCTGCTTCTCGGATTGCGACTTTCGCCGTATATACAACATCGTTTCTTCCCTCTATTGCCACACAACGATCCTTTAATCTTACCTCGAAATCAACCCGTGTTTCAGATAAAGCATCCGTAATTTTTTGAGCCGCTTCTTCTGTGTTCAAATCGCGAATAAAGAGAATGGTCTTCATATTACTTTACCGCTAAGCCTAAAGCGATTTCCATCATCTTCGTAAACGCATTTTGACGTTCTTCAGCAGTTGTAGCTTCATGAGTAACGATAGAATCAGAAACTGTTAATAAACAAGCAGCCTTCTTACCTAAATAACGTGCATTAGCAAATAATGCAAAGGATTCCATTTCAGCTGCTAATAAATCATATTTCGCAACTTTTTCTTGATAAGGAACTGATCCAGCACCATGATAGAATACATCACTAGAGTGTATACAACCAACATGCATTGGAATATTTAAATCCTTCGCAACTTTAATTAATTCTTCATTTACTTCAGGACTTGGTTTTTGAATGTTTTCAGTATAACCAAACGCAGTATTCGCATACGTTGATTCACTATAAGCGCTATCCGCTAAGATAACATCATAGATCTTACAATCTTCACGATAAGAACCACAAGAACCAATACGTACAATCGTTTCAACTCCATATTGATCAAACAATTCATAAGAGTAAATACCAATACTTGGCATTCCCATACCAGAACCCATTACAGACACTGGATGTCCTTTATATGTTCCTGTAAAACCAAACATATTTCGAACAGAGTTAAACTGTACAACATTTTCTAAATACGTTTCCGCAATCATTTTAGCGCGAAGAGGATCTCCCGGCATCAATACTAATTTCGCAATATCATTTTTTTGCGCTGAATTATGAGGTGTAGACATTTTTTATAATTTCTCCTTTATTTCTGTCATATTATTATAACATAGCTATATCGATAAGAAGTACATTGCAAGTCTAAAATATACAATTAATGCAAGCGCATCCACGATTGTTGTGATTAATGGACTCGCCATAGCGGCAGGATCCTGTTTAAAGATTAAGGCAATAAGTGGGAGTAATCCTCCTGTAATATTAGCCATAAGAATTGTGATAAACACCGTTGTAGAAATAACTAAATCCGTTGTCAGTCCAACTTCAGGTGTGAAGATCATTAATCTCAATACATTAACCACAAATAAAACCAAGCCAATAACCAATCCAATTTTTAGTTCTTTCCAAATAACTAACCAAAAATCCTTAATACTCATGTTATCAACCGATATCCCACGAATAACCATAATAGAAGATTGAGATCCTGCATTCCCTGCAGTACTCATAATCATCGGCATAGATGCCGCTAGTGCAGGAATTAAGGTAAGTGTTTGTTCATACCCTTGAATGATTAAACCTGTAAATGTAGCGGACACCATTAAGATAATTAACCACGAAGCACGAGATTTAGCCATCTCAAGAATATTCGTTTCAGTATAAGAACCTTCCATCGGAATAATAGCTGCGATTTTTTGGATATCTTCAGTAGTCTCTTCTAATAAGACGTCAATGATATCATCGGCAGTAATAATACCAATAAGTTTTTTCTCATCATTCACAACAGGTAAAACAGAGAAGTCATATTTTTTAAATACATTTGCGACTTCTTCTCGATCATCACTCGTCACAACGGAAATAACGTCTGTATCCATGATTTCTGAAATCATTTCATCTTCATCCGCAAACAATATTTCACGTAGTCGTATTGAACCTACTAAAGTACGATTCTCATTAACGATATAACAGTTGGAAATCGTCTCCGCAACCTTCCCTTGTGTTTTAATTCGTGCAATAGCACGTTTTACCGTATCACTTAACTTCAACTCTACAAAATCGGTTGTCATCATGTATCCAGCCGAATCCTCTGGATAACTGAGCAATAAATTTATTTCTGATCGTTGATCCTCTGTCGCCGACTGAAGAATCTTCTTCACAAGATTACTCGGTAACTCTTCTAGGAAGTCTACGATATCATCTGAATATAAGTTCTCTAACATCCCTTTAATTTCTAAACTGGTAAACGCATTGATTAATTCTTCTTGTTTAGTATATGAAAGGTACGTAAACATCTCAGCACTAATCTCTCTTTTTAATATCTTAAACAACATTAATACTTGATCCAAACTACAATCTTCAACCATTAAAGCTAAGTCAACCATATTGTAATAATTGAACATATCTCTAATTTCTTGAAACTTACGTCCTTCAATGAGGGCTTTAAATACTTTTTTGTGTAATTTCTTTCTCATAACACACCTCACAATCTAAGGAAATAAGACGCAATTAAGAAATACGTCATTAAAGATAATGCATCCACTAAAGTTGTTATTAAAGGGGCAGCCATAGAAGCTGGATCCTGTTTTAAAACTAAAGCCAATAGTGGTAATGCTCCACCGACTAAGTTTGCTAGTAAGATCGTAATAAAAATCGTTAGAGATACCATAATCGCAATTCCCCAACCAACATTAGGCATAAATAATCCAATTCTAAGTGTATTGATAATAAATAACACTATACCCAATAGAAACGATACCTGTGTCTCTTTTATCAATATCTTAACAAAATCCTTCACACCCATATCATCCACGACTAAACCACGAATAACCATTGCAGAGGCTTGTGAACCAGCATTCCCTGCTGTATCCATTAACATCGGGATAAAGATTGCTAATGAAGGAAGTAGAACTAATATTTCTTGATTACTCGAAATAATACTTCCGGTAAACGTCGCAGAAATCATTAACACAAGCAACCACGGCATACGTGACATAATAATCGATTTTGTAGAAGACTCCACATACGAACCATCAAGCGGTGTCATAGCACCCATCTTATGAATATCCTCAGTTGCTTCTTCTTCCACAACGTCTAAAATATCATCTACAGTTATTATTCCTAATACAGTTTTTGTACTATCAATGACAGGAATTGAAGTGATGTCATACTTAGATATTATTTTGGCAGCTTCTTCTTGATCATCATGTGTATAAACATAATGAATATCATGTTCCATAATTTCTTCAATGATATGCTCTTCCTTCGCAAACAAGATATCCTTTAACGAAATACTACCAACTAATTTTTTTAAATCATCCACCACATAACACACGTTAATCGTCTCAGCTAGTTTGCCTTGCCTACGAATCGTTTTCATCGCTTGTGCTATCGTATTTGTATGCTTAATTGTCACAAAGTCGACAGACATAATCGAACCACAAGAATTTTCTTCATAACTCAAAAACTCATTAATCTGTTTGCGCAACTCAGGTGTCGCAGCTTGTAATACTTTTGTAACCAATTCATCAGGCAATTCATTCAAAATCTCATTCAAGTCATCGGAGTACAATTCTTCCATTAAACTTTGAATATGTTCAGGATTTAAATTATTGGTAAGATGTTCAATTGTATCACTGGATAAGTAGGATAATAGATCAGCACCCACATCCTTACGAACAATCTTAAAGAGATGTAAGATATCTTCACTGCCCAATTCATCCACGATTAAAGCCGCATCTACAATATTGGTCTCATCAAAAAAGTGCCTTATGTTTTTATACTCTTTATTCTTAATCCACGACGTTAAAAGCTCTACATTTACAACAGTATTTTCTTCCATAAGATCACTTCCTTCCGTATCTATTTTACCTTTTAAGAAGTGATACCACAAGAAAACTATCGTTAATTACGAATAAGTATTTCTGTAATTGTATTAATTATGTTTAACCATATCAAAAGCTTTACTGATATAAAAACAAATAACGCTAAAACAATTCCATTCGTTATAATTTTTTTATTTCTATTCATAGGTTCCTCCTATTTCTATGGATTACATCGTTCACAATATTGAGCGGGTGAGTGTTCACCACAAGGATATTTCTCAACCATTTTATGTTTACAACGGTGACAAACATGGATATATTCTTTAGCCATCTCACTTGGAAAACCACACATTTCGCAAGGTAATCCTCTTATTATTTCTTGTACTTGAAAACCAGGAGCACCACACTCTGGACATGTTATCAATAATTTCTCCACAAGATTTTCTGTAGCCTTCTTAATATTATTCATTCGTGTTGGATTCGCAAAGGCACGCATATCCGTTTCAATGAGTACTGATTGAGTTTTTGACTTCTTAAGACACAATTCAAACGCTTCTTTTAATGTATCGTAATCATTAATATTCTTTATAATAAACTTAGATTTATTATGATCAGGTCTTAAGATGACATAATGCGAAGGAAACCCAATCCTATTAGAAAATTCAACCGCTTCTTCATAATTTCTTACAATACATTCATCACAATTCGTTTCTGGACCTTCATATAAACCAAATATCTCAAAATTAAGAGACTTATCATAAAACAGTATTAATTCAGTATTCCATTGAATTGGCGCAAATGGATGTGATCCAAAACTACCCTCACTGGATATCCCAATATCCACTTTTGAATACTTTAAGCCCTTTTTAATCTTTAATCGAGCCGTGTCAAGTTGAGACTTTGGACGTTTTATCTCACGTGTAAACGTACCTAACTTATCCGTATCAAATCGGTTTTCAACCTGCAAGATACACCCTAACGCTTCCTCTACAATTGGTTTAATTACCTCCTCTTTCTTGTGTTTTGTTAGTAAAACAACTTTCCTATTTTCGTAAAGCCTCATCCAATTTCCTCACTTAATTAAAAAAGCCAACAACAAACCCCCATTGGAGTACGTTATTGGCTTATCTTTGACTGGTAATAACCTTTCAAATAATCTTCCAAATAAATTAAGATTTAGAACCCTTTGAACCTCTATTAGAATACTGATCCAACAGATTCGTTTCAAACGAGAACACCATCTTCTCTCTTCTTCTTTGACGTTGAATAGACTGTTCAATCAACTTATCCATCAAGTCAGTAAAATTATAACCTGACTTATCCCATAAGTAAAAGGATAATGAACCAGGAATTGTATTAATTTCATTCACATAAAGTTCCATTGTATTCGAATCCATTAAGAAATCAATACGGGTCACACCTGAACAACCCAATACTATAAAGACTTCTTTAGCTAATTCCTGAACCTTTTTTGTATATTCAGAATCTAACTCCGCAGGACAAATACGTGAAGTGGATGCCATACCTTTCGATTTTGAATTAGATTGGTACTTATCTTTATACGATAATATCGCATCATACTTCATAACTTCTTCGAGAACAGAAGCCTCAACACTTGTTTCATCCCCTAAAACTGAACAATTTACTTCTCTTAAATTAGTTACAGCTTTTTCAATGACTATCTTAGTATCATAGTTCATCGCTTCTAAAATTGATTCATCTAAACTTTCACGTGTTTTAACCAATGTTATACCTACACTCGACCCAAGTCTTGCAGGTTTTACCACACACGGTAATCCAACAGATTCAAGTATATTTTGGATGACATTTTCTTTGTTTAATCGATAATCCTTCGCATGAAAATACATCCACGGAACCATCGGTATATTATGATGTTCAAACACCATTTTCATAAATACTTTATCTTGACCAAGACCAGCAGAAATTACATCTGATCCAGAATATGGGATGCCAATCGTCTCCAAGTATCCTTGAATACTACCATCTTCACAATGTGTACCATGGACTACAGGAATCACGATATCAACCTCTTTAGCTTTGGTAAATAAATTCATTTTAATCGGTTGAACATAAAATTTTTGTTGGATCTTCACAATACTAACTTGTTTACACTTGCTTAGTAAGGTATTCGTATTCTTAAAATTTTTGACATCCAATAATGCTTCACCACTAAATAATCGATGATCCTTCGTTAAGTATAATGGAATAACATGATAACGTTCCTTATCAATCGCCGCAATTGCTTGAGACGCTGAAATAACACTGACTTCATGTTCAACTGAATTCCCACCAAATAATACCGCTATATTGAGTTTCATATTAATCTCCTTAATCAAAGTAAACATCTTTTTGATGTCTAATCACATCCATCGCAATTTCAAGTTCTCTTTGCGACGTTTTAAATGATAACACAGGTAATGCATTATAATCAAAAAATCCAATATCAGATAATTCATGGTTATAAGCTAATGTACCACCTTTGATTTCAGCCAAGAAATATAAGACATATTCTGATATCATCGTTGGTTTCGATTTATACAGCTCTCTTTGCATAACAGCGCATAATCGCACAATCTCCACATCTAAACCTGTTTCTTGTTTAGCTTCTTTAATCGCATTTTGACGAGCTGATTCAAACACATCACACCAGCCACCTGGTACTGCATATCCATTATCACTCTTCTCTTGTACCATGAGTAATTGATTCTTCTCATTGAATATCATCACACGTACTGAGACATTCGGAGTAGGATATGTATCTTTTGGATACAGTTTTACAGGGTCAATGATTTGATCTATCTCTTGAGATTGTAATACAACTAGATCTTGAAGTTCCTGATAATTCTCAAGCGCATAAGGATCCTTTGAGAACTTTAATCCAATCTTACTGATTGATAATAATTTGCTTAAAAAATGATTCCATTCCATAGTACACACTTTCTAGTGATTAAACGCATCCGGTAAATCATTTTCCAATAAGATGATATCGTCTTTATTCGCATGACTTTCAATGTATTTAAACGCTTCTTTAACGGTATCCAATACGATGACCTGATCCATATCAAATCCTGATTCTTTTAATCCTTCATAAATAGGTTGAGTTTGTTTTCTACCTACTAATAGAACAGTATCCACATGATCCTTCATTTGAGCCCCAAATTGCTTATTTAATTCATATTGTTTAACCCCTAAATCAATCATACCTGGAGTCACAATATATCGATGATTTGGCATCAACTTCAAGACTTCTAAAGACATCTTTGCGCCTTCTGGATTAGAATTAAACGCATTATCAATGTAGTTAAACCCATTAATTTTCTTTAATTGAAGACGATGTTCCACATAATTCACATTACTAACTGCCTTTTGAAGCATCTCCCAACTTAAACCCAATTGTCGACCCAACGCAATTCCTGCAAGAATATTCGCAATATTATGTTTTCCCAATAAACGTGTCATGAAAGGATAAGTTCCTTCACTACACACAACATCAAACTTTGAACCATTTGGAGAATATTCGATATTCTTAGCCATGAAATCCGCTTCATGATCAATCGCATAGCGTATAATCTTACAATTATTCTTTATTCGATAGTTTCTTACCGTATCATAATCAAAGTTAATAACACAAACACCTGAAACAGGTAAATTCTCAACTAATCGCATTTTTTCTCGAATAATATTATCAAGTGTTTTAAAGGTATTGAGATGTTGAGGTCCAATGGATGTAATAATCGCGTATTGCGGACGAATAAATTTACTTAAGAAATCTATTTCACCCACTTTATCTGCCCCCATCTCAGCGATAAAAACTTGATGAATGGTCTTGAGTTGTTCACGTATGGTAATTGTTAAACCCATTGGTGTATTAAATGATGCTGGAGTACTTAAAACATAATACTTCTCGGATAATATTTCATTTAATATATTCTTACTCGATGTTTTACCATAACTTCCAGTAATCCCAATCTTAATCAAACGTGATTGTTGGTTTAGAATCATCTTAGCCTTATGAATGTAAAATCGTTTTACTAAACCTTCAAATGGTAAAGTAATAAGAGCCATCACAATAACATATATCCAAATTATTCCAATCATAATTGGTGTAAATAATGAAATCCACATCCAATCCAACATAAACACAAAATATAGAGTAATCAGAACTAACGCTACCATAACGACAATTTGTCGCTTAACACGCGATGTCATATTTAATTTCTTAATATAACTCGTTCTCTGCTCAGCACGAATAAACTGATAACTTAAGAGTAAAGTTAAGAGTATAACTATAGTTGAACCGATAGAAGGATAACGATTCGCAATAAACGCAATCGCAATATATGAAACATAAATCACAACCCATTTTATAGATTGCTTAACATCCAATTGAATATGTTCCAAAAGCCATGGCCAATATCGACGAATTTCATATCGATTCTGTTGAAACATGTGTAAACTTTTTTTAATCGCCGTAGAATATAAGACAATCCACGCAACCACGATTAAGATACGATTAATAAACAGTAAAAAATCATTCATGATTACGATCCTTTTCTAGGAATACATCCACAATCTTATTAAATCGATGGATCTGATTCCAATACGCATAATGACCTTCGTTCTCAAATATGACAAGTCCAGCATCTTTCATTTCTTTTTCCATCATTTGACCCATCCATAATGGAGTCGCATCATCTTTGTCTCCCCAAATAAGCAAACATGGAACTTCTACTTTATGCAACGTATCACTCAAATCTTCATTCACAATTCGTACAAAACTGTCTCTAAGAACACCACTGATAGCACGATAATCTTCACTTCCAAACGCTTTTTTTAGATCCTCTTCATACATCTTAAATAGAGGAAATTGAACTAATTTCTTGAGTATTTTATAAGTTCTGATTCTTAGCTTAGTGCTTAATTTAAGTTTAGGACGAATCCCAGCTGCACCTGTAAACACTAATTTCTTAATCGGATACTTAAGATTATACTTTAACGCAACACGAGCCCCAAATGAATGCGCAATTATAATTGGTTTCGAAATGTTCAACTCAATTAAACAAGAATGTAGCCAACTAACATAATTATCCACTGACCAAGGTGATTTCATTGGTTCACTCTGTCCGAATCCAGGATAATCAATACAAGTTACGCGAAAATATTTTGATAACGCTTGTTGGGTTGGTTCAAACATTCGAGTATCTTGACCCCAACCAACTAAACATAAAACATCTGGGCCATTTCCCATTTGAGTATAGTATGTATTGATATCATCTACTTTAATAAAAGTCATAAGGTAGCCAGCTCATCTTTCGTTATTTTTGAATCACTTTTTTCTTTCTCAATAATAAACTGAACACCCATATTCAGATTCTTAATTCGAATAGTATAATGATACGCCGTTAGAACACGCCTTACAATAGCCAAACCTAAGCCAAACTGTCCCCCCGAACCTTTTTCATATGGCTTAAATATTTGTTCAATTCTTTCTTCTGGAATATTAGGACCATCGTTGTATATGATACAATGATCCGCTTTTAAATCGATGGTTATCTCAGATTTCGCATATCTCAAGGCATTATCTAAGATATTCTCTATGACAACACGCCAAGGTTCTTCACTTCCATAATAACTACAAGAAGTTAAATCTGTTTTTAGTTTAATTTGAGGCTTAATAACTTTTAATGAAAGAAGTACTTTCTCAATCACATCTTTCATTTCAGTTTTATCATTTCCCTTATCCTGTTCTATAAGATATCCCATACGATTGAGTAATAGAAGACTATGTACTTTCTTTTCTAATCGATTCGCATGTTCAATAATGACATCAACACTTTTCTCAAGTGTTTCATACGGATAGACTCCATCTTTAATACTTTCACCATACGATTTAATGGTCGCAATCGGTGTTTTTAAATCATGTGATATATTTTGAACCATCTCTTCTTTGAGTTGTTCCTGACGACGAATCTCCTTATTCATCCCAACAATCGCACGAGCTAGCTCACCTACTTCATCGTTACGATCCATCTTCAGTTCTACATTCTCACCCTTACGATATTTATTTATATAGATTTCTATTTGCTTAAGTGAATGAATTAAATAACCCACCCAAATCATTAATAAGAGGAATAATATCCCAACAATAACCAATAAGATATTCACAACCCCATTCACTAATGCTAGCTTGAACTGATCCATATAACTATTTGGCACAAAACTCACGATGAAGTTTGATACATCAATCCGACGAATCTGATACACAACACTTAAATCCGTTTCTGTACTATCATAGCGAACCAAATCACTTGTTTGAACAATTAAATTTTCTCGAAATATACGATCCAACTCAGGATCTAAGGTTGTTTTTGCGTTAGTAATTATTTCCTTTGTATCATCTGTCGCATAAATAATATGAATGACATTGGGATCAACTCCAATAAAGATATCATCCTTATTTAATGAATTCTTAAAGTTATTAATTACTCTTAATTGAGTCCCATCAATACTTGTAAAAAGTTGTTCACTCACTAAAGTATTAATATTCCCAAAGATAAACACCAATAAGAAGAAAATAAAAAAAGCAAGTGAAACCAACACAACACTCATTAACTGTTGCGTAAGAGACATGCCTTTTACAAACTTCTTAAATCGACTCATTTTTATCCTAATCGATATCCATATCCATAAATGGTATGAATATTTAAATCCTTCATTTTCTTACGTAAACGACGAAGTGTATCATCCACAACACGATCACTTCCAAAATAATTTGTTTCCCAAACACGCGCTAAAATTTGTCCTCTTGAAAACGCTGTTTGCTTATTTCTTACAAATAACATCAATAAATCAAACTCTTTTGTGGTAAGTTCAATCTCTTGATTATCTTTATAGACTTTACGTTGTTCCACATCGATCTCATAAGAATCTACATGTGTACGATTATCATCCTTATAAACTCTACGAATAATGTTATTTACACGAAGAACTAATTCCTTAGGAGAGAAAGGTTTCGTAATATAATCATCACTACCCTTTTCCAAACCAATAATACGATCAAACTCTTTATCCCGAGCAGACATAAAGATAACAGGCACTGATTTAGATTGTTTACGAATATCTTCGATTAAATCAAATCCACTCTTATTATCCAACATAATATCAAGAATCCATAAATGTACATCATCATCCATGACATGAACTAAAGCCTCTTCATACGTTAAATAAGAACGTACTTCAAAACCTTCTTTTTCAAGATAACTACGGACTAATTCATTTAAATCCTTCTCATCTTCAACGACACAAATGACACGTTTCATTTTAACCTCCTAAAGATTCAAAGTTTGAATCAACTCTACTAAAGGTTCTACACAAGCATGACACTTCTCTAGAGTAGCGGCTTCTACCATGACACGAACAAGAGGTTCAGTCCCAGAAGGACGTACTAGGATTCTTCCTTCTCCGTGTAATTCTTTTTCTAATCGATCAATTTCAGCTTTTAATTCTTGATTCTCCAAAGCTGCTTTCTTGTTATTTACTTTTACATTTTTTAGGACTTGAGGAAATATTTTCACATCATCTCCCAATGCTTTTAAACTTAATTTAGTCGCATGCATAACTTCAATAAGCTTTAAAGCAGTTAATAATCCATCCCCTGTTGTCGCATGTTTCTTAAAGATGATATGTCCAGATTGTTCACCACCTAAGACTAAATCCTTACTTAACATACATTCATATACATACTTATCCCCAACCTGAGTTTGTTCAGAATGTATACCAACGTTTTGTAATGCTTTATACAATCCTAAATTTGCCATGACAGTTGTCACGACACTATTATCTTTCAGTTCATTCTTAGACTTTAAGTAAGTAGCGCAGATGTAAATCGTCTTATCTCCATCCACTAAATCACCTGTATGGTCTACCGCAATTAATCGATCCGCATCACCATCAAACGCAAGTCCAATATCACACATATGTTCACGCATATACGCTTGTAAAGACTCTGGATGTGTTGATCCACAATTCGCATTAATATTTAAACCATCTGGTTGATTATGCATCACAAAACAATCCGCATTAAGTTCAGTTAATACATCCAGTGCAGTCACACTCGCAGAACCGTTTGACGCATCAATCGCAATACGCATACCAGATAAATCCATATCGAAACAATCCACTAAATTCTTCTTATAATGATCTAAACCAATCGTGTAATTAAACACTCGTCCGATTTCATTGGACTGAGCATAAGGAACTTCTTGTCCATCAATTACAGCCTCAATCTTTGATTCAAGCTCATCATCAATTTTCACACCATGCGTATTAAATACTTTTATACCATTGTCATAATAAGGATTATGACTTGCGGAAATCATAACACCACACGCGAAATCCTCATGCGTTGTAATATAAGCAATCGCTGGAGTCGGCACAACACCCATATCAAAGGCATCAACACCACTTGCACATAATCCTGCACAAACGGCTTGTTTTAACATACTACTGGATAGACGTGTATCCATCCCCACTACAATTTTTTGATTTTTAAATAAATAACCTAAAGCACGACCAATCTTAAACGCAATTTCCGCTGTTAATTCGACATTCGCTTTTCCACGAATCCCATCTGTCCCAAAATACTTCCCCATTTATTTCACCACATTGATCCTTATTGTTTGTTTAACTAAGCTTGCCTTCACAAGCGGTTTATACGATCTAAGTAAGAGTGTTACATCTTGTTCACCCACTTCAAGTTTAGACATATCGAAGTAAACATAGAAATCATCACTCGTCACGTTATCAATATTTGTTTGAGTTCCAAATAAATCAATACCTGTTACAGTATCTTCTGGATTAATAAGTGTAAAGCGGTATCCATTCACATTATTAATAAACTGAATAAATACACCTTCAACTCGTCCACTTACACCATCCCCTAATGTAATCTGCATATTAACACGGCTTACACTCGTCTTCTTAACACCTGTTGGAAGAGGAATATCCGCTACTAAGCTCGTATCAGCTGTAAGCGTAGTCGCATCTATAGGAACCTGTATGGTATCTATACTTTGTAACACTGAATCTTTACCAAATATTGTAATCGTTTGTTGGTCAAGTGTAATACTTTCAATAGCTTTACCATTTGGAATATCCCCATTAGGCACAATTTCAATACCAACTGTCTTATTCGGTGAAGTAACGCCAACACTTACTTGTACAGATGAAGGAATAATATCAACATTCATCTTATTACCATCTTGATCATACGCTACTATTGGAGCTTCTTGAGTAAAATCAGCGGTAACACCACTCGCATCAATTAATGCCTTTACAATTCCAATTTTATATAAGGTATCTTGAGATGCTCGAATGATAATCTCTTGATCCGCAAATGTTGGTTCAGATAATACAAATTCTTGATTCATTTTATCCGTATTGATATAGTCATATTCCAAGTTAAAATGTTGAGATACTTTCTTCTTAATTGTCACAACCGCTGTTGACTGAGATAACGCTACTTCAACACGCGTCGAAAAATCCTTGGGAGTTAATTTAACTTCATGCGTCCCCTCGATTAATCCAGTTAAATCTGCCACAACTGAATATACTTTTTGAGTACGAATTAAAGTAATATCAGACATATCCCCAATGACATACGCTTTAACTTCGGTAGGCAATCCAGACACTTCATATACTTCATCATTAGATATAACTGTTACAGGAATACTATCAATTGTTACACCTGATGTTATCGGTGTTTCAAAGATAATTTCACCAATATTAAAGTTAATTGCGACATATAACACGACTGCTAAGATTAAACTAACAATCTTACCCGAATTAGGACTAAATAATAATCGATCAATCCAAGTACTAAAGAAACGAACAACACGCATCACGATAAACTCAATTGAATTATATGTCTTAAAGACTTTCGAGCTCTGCTCCGCAATCTTCTTCGCAAGCTCTAACTTATCGGTTCCAGGTTCAATGGGCTTTTTATTCTGACTCATTCTTGCTCACCTCCCTTAGATTCATCTTCTTCATCTAATAATGTATCATCGGATACACTGTACTCTAACTTAACATGTGGTGTTTGTTTAATACTGGTTTCATGAACCTCTTCTTTAACTTCAAGAGGATCACTAATCACTACTTCTTCCACAATTTCATCCAATCTCTCTTCAACTTTTTCTTCAACTTTTTTCTTTGAACTTCTTTTTCGTTTAAATAATGTTGGTTTCTCTGTTTCGAGTGATTTCTTAACCACATTTAAAACATCATCCATAACTTCCTCATTATTCTCTTCAAACAATTGAGATTGAACAGGCTTTAATTCTTCTTTAATTTCTTCTATTTTTGGTAAATCTTTCTTCTTCTTATTAAAGAAACCTTTAAAATCAAACTTTAAACGATCAGTAGGTTTGATTTCAGGCGCATTATTTTTTGTTTTAAATGTAATTGGTTTTGGAATTTGAACATCTTCTTTTTGAACAACCCCAATCGTTTTATTTGGATCTGTATGGAAAACTTCCTCTTCATCCTGTAGAATGACTTGTTCCAAGTAAGCTCTTAAACTCTGTTGGGTCATAGTTAATAATTTGCCCTCTTCCGCAATGGAAATACGACCTGTTTTTTCAGACACAACAATCGTAATTGAATCAGTAATTTCACTGATTCCAATCGCAGCACGATGACGAGCCCCATAACGACTTGGAACTTCTAGATTAGTGGGTGGGAAATACGCACTTGCACATGCAATGCGATCCCCCTGAATAATAACTGCTCCATCATGTAAAGGTGTAGAAGGCATAAAAATAGTTTGAAGTAAATCAGCCGTCACGATTGAATTCATACTCGTACCCGTCTTGATAAAATCACTTAATGAGTGACCCTGTTCAAGCGTAATAAGAGCTCCAACCTTTCCAGTTGAACACGCCATAGTCGCATTAACAAGTTCATCAACTAAACGTAATCGTTCATTAACCGATAATGTATTTAATCGAGAGAAAACACTACTTTTTCCTAATTTCTCAAGTAAGGATCGAATTTCTGGCTGGAATATTATGATTATAGCCAAGAATCCATAGGTTACCAATACACCAGCTAACCAGTCTACTGCCTTGAATCCAAAGAAGTTCGCAATCGCACGTATAATAAGAATAAGGATGATTCCCTTAAAAATTTGTGCAGTTCTTGAGTTATTTCGAACGATCTTAATTGTATAATAGAGTAATACCCATAAAATAAGGATATCGAAGAACATCCGAAACATTTGGATGATTGTTTGTTGGGTCGTATAATTAAGCATGAACAGACCTCCTCAGCGAAATTATTATAACACAATTATGTGATAGATATACCCTGATGGAAAGATTAAGCTGAGGCTTTAGAAAGGTAATTTATGAGAATTCATGAAGTTATAAATGGAAAAGAAATCACAATAATTGGGACAGCCCATATATCCAGTGAAAGTGTAGAAGAAGTTAAACAAGCATTACTTGAGATTCAACCAGATACGGTCGCAATTGAACTCGATGATGAACGTTATAAATCCATGACTGAGACAAAGAATTGGCAAGACATGGATATTGTCAATATCATCAAGAAAAAGAAAGTTGGATTTCTTGTTGCACAAATGATTTTATCTTCTTATCAACGAAAGATTGCACAGAATTTAAAACTCAATGTCGGTGAAGAGATGAGTACAGCGATTCAATACAGTAAAGAGAATCATACAAAATTACTCATGATTGATCGCAATATCCAAACTACTCTTTTAAGAATATGGCATAACTTAGGTTGGTTTGAAAAAGTTAAAATGTTAACAGAACTTCTAAGTTCTATGTTTGAGAATGATGTTAAGGAAGAAGATATCGAAGCTCTTAAACAAGGGGATATGTTACAATCTGCCTTATCAGAAATTAGTAAACAATTTCCACAAATCGCTGAGACATTGATATTTGAACGAGATCGTATTATGGCCTATAAACTGAGTCATGCTCATGGAAACAAAATTGTGGCAATCGTAGGTGCAGCTCATCTTCCTGGTATACAAAAGAACTTATCGAATACAAATACAATTTCAGATTTAATGATTGTCCCAAAGAAAAAAGATGGGAATCTAACTGCTTGGATATTCCCAATCTTCATTGTAGGTTTAATTGCCTTAAGCATTATAAATTCTCCAGGATTAGCCTTCGATACAATCTTACGATTTATTCTCATTAACGGTAGTTTAGCCGCTTTAGGAACACTTATTGCGCTTGGACATCCACTTAGTATTTTAACCGCATTTGTGATGGCACCGATTGGTGTATTAAGTCCATTTCTTGCGACTGGTTGGTTTGCTGGTCTTATGGAAGCTTGGATCCATAAACCAAAAGTGGAGGACTTTATGAATCTACAAGATGATGTATTACACATCAAAGGTTACTGGACCAATCGCGTTGCCCGTATTTTACTCGTTGTATTACTAGCGAATCTCTTTGCGAGTTTAGGATCTATAGTATATTCAATAGATTTAATAAAGAATCTATTCAATTAAGGAGCACCTATGTCAATGATGTTAGTAGGTATTGTAGGAGTCGTATTAATCATATTTGTGATTGTAATCATTGTGGCTGTATCTAGCCCTAAATAATTAGGAGGTTCTATGGCATTTTCCCTCAGTTTTATACTACTCATTGGTTTAGCCGTATTTACCATCGCATTAATTCTTGTAATGATTTTAGTACTAAACCAAAATAAGTCAAAGTAAAAGATAGGATAACCTGAAGTTGTAAAGCATTTGTAGACATTTAAGAAAAAAGAGGAAACCCTTGTTCAGCTAAGAACTGTGCAGGGGTTTTATAATTTAGTTTATAAGCGGGTCTCTCATTATTGAAATACGTTATATATT
>Ga0247728_10056_pt1 | contig 69176 bp, 59 predicted proteins | sample SalenrCarbi39_FD_183048 | JGI IMG/M metagenome (GOLD analysis project Ga0247728, IMG submission 183048) | Saline wetland microbial communities from Lincoln, Nebraska, United States - Carb-i39 | ecosystem: Environmental > Aquatic > Non-marine Saline and Alkaline > Salt marsh | place: USA: Nebraska...
ATTCACAAGCACCCACACGAATTGCTTGATTCAGTTGTTAAAGAGCGTTTCGATCAAGCCTTTCGTCTCAACCGAGGCCGCGCATTCTACAGCAGCCTTTCTTACTGTCAAGCTGTTTTTCGAAAATCTCTTTTCTACTCAACCGCTTGCCGCCTCGATCAATCTACATCTCTCGTCAGCGGGAGGCGAATCATACAGCGTCCAAAACCGCTGTCAACCACCTCTTTCAACCGCTCTCGATCAATCCGACCGAAGCCACCAACAGGACTCAACCACCACCCTGCCAGCGCGGCGCATTCTACTCGAATCCGCCACCAGTGCAACCCTTTTATTTAGCTAACCTTTTGATTTACAAGAGGTTTTGCTTGAGGACTGCGCCGGAAGTGGTGCGCATTATAGGCACCTGAAAACAGCCGTCAACCGTTTATTTCGGTTTTTAACCCAACTTTAGCGAAACGCGAGCGAACGACTTCTTGCCCGCCTGACAGACATGCGTCGCGCCCAGCTCAAACACGAAGTCGTGATCCACGACCTTCCCGTCAACACGCACCCCGCCAGAGCCGAGCAGATCGCGCGCCATGGCAGCGTTCTTAACGAGGCCCGCTTTATTCAGCACAGAGGCAATAGGCATGTCCTGCTCGGAAACCAAGTCAATCTGAGGCAGGTCCTCTGGAAGCTCGCCATCCTTCATTCTATTACCTGCCGAGCGATGAGCCGTCGCAGCGGCCTCGTCACCATGGAATCGCGCAACGATTTCCTCAGCCAACTTGATCTTGATGTCGCGCGGATTGGCACCGCGCGACACGTCGGATCGAAACTCGGCAATCTCCTCCTCAGAGCGGAAGCTAAGCAGCTCGAAATACCGCCACATGAGCGAATCAGGAATCGACACCAGCTTGCTATACATCACTCCAGGCGCTTCCTGGATCCCGACGTAATTCCCAAGGGATTTGGACATCTTCTTGATGCCATCGAGCCCTTCAAGCAACGGCATGGTCACCACGCACTGGGAAGGCTGGCCGTACGCCCGCTGCAGCTCACGCCCCATGAGCAGGTTGAATTTCTGATCCGTCCCGCCGAGCTCGATATCAGCTTTCAGCGCCACGGAGTCATAGCCTTGAACCAGCGGATACAGGAATTCGTGAATGGCGATCGGTTGGTTGGTCGAGTAACGCTTACTGAAGTCGTCACGCTCGAGCATTCGCGCAACTGTGTACTGGGAAGCCAGGCGAATGAAGTCTGCAGGCGACAGCTGGTCCATCCAGGTGGAGTTGAATGCCACTTCGGTTCTTGCCGGATCCAGAATCTTGAACACCTGAGCCTTGTAGGTCTCGGCGTTCTCCAGCACCTGATCCCGCGTCAGCGGCGGCCTTGTGGCACTTTTGCCACTTGGGTCACCAATCATCCCGGTGAAATCACCTATAAGGAAGACTACCTGATGCCCGAGCTCCTGAAGCTGGCGCATCTTGTTGATCAGCACCGTGTGACCGAGATGAAGGTCGGGAGCCGTCGGATCGAATCCAGCCTTGACGCGCAGCGGCTCGCCTCGCTCAAGCTTGGCAACCAGCTCAGACTCGACGAGCACCTCATCAGCGCCCCTCTTGATCACCGACAACTGCTCTTGAACCGACTTCATGGCAATGCCCCGCACCATCCATTATAAAGGGCGACAACCTTACAATATCGCAGGCCGTTTACAAACCTCGAGGCCTGCACCGGCCGGCAGTTAACTAGCCGCAAGGGTTGCCTCAACAGGGCTTTGCTTATATTTTAGACAGTTATTTCCCGCACAAAAAAATGCCAGAAGCCCAATGATGCCTTCCAAATCGAAAGCTCCGAACTACCCCAAGAGCCATCTTCTGGCTGCTAGTGGTGTAGCCGCGCTGCTGAGCCTGGCGCTGCTCGTATTCCCATCCCGTGAAGTCGAAGCGAAGAAAACCTTCCTCGACCTCAAGCTCGAGTCCTCCGGACAGATCATTGCCGAGCCTGATACCACCGCGCAAAGCCCCGCAGATTCTCCGTTCGCCTATGCTTCCGACATGCAGACATCCGAGCAGGCGAGCAGTGACGAGGACAAACCAGAAGACCAGACTGGCGAGCCGGTTGCCGAAACTGATCCTCTGGCAAAAAGCGTAGTGGTAGCCAATGGAGATACGCTATCGACCGTATTTGCCAAGGTTGGCCTGTCGCCAGCCGTCATGCATGCAGTTCTGGCGAGCAGTCCGGATGCCAAGCAGCTTTCCCGCCTGAAGATCGGTCAGACGCTCGAATTCCAGCTGACCGAGCAAGGTGAGCTGGCGAGCCTGCGAAGCAAGCTCAACAGTCTCGAAACCCTCGCGCTGGAACAAACCCCCAAGGGATACGTATTCAAGAAAGAGCAGGTGAAGCCGGAGGTCAGTACCGTCTACGCCCGCGGCGAGATCGATAGCAGCCTGTTCCTCGCAGCCAAGCGCGCCGGCCTCAGCCACAACCTGACGATGGATCTGGCCAATGTCTTCGGATATGACATCGATTTCGCGCTCGACATCCGCAAGGGCGACAGCTTCGAGGTCATTTACGAAGAGAAGACTGTGGAAGGTCAGCGCGTAGGTACCGGCAATATCCTGGCTGCCCGCTTTACCAACCGTGGCAAGACCTATTCTGCGGTTCGTTACACCAGCAAGGATGGCACCACCAGCTACTACAACGCCGACGGCACCAGCATGCGCAAAGCGTTTATCCGTACGCCGGTGGACTTCGCCAGAATCAGCTCGCGCTTCTCCAATGGCCGCAAGCATCCCATTCTGAACAAGATTCGTGCACACAAAGGCGTGGATTACGCCGCTCCACACGGCACGCCGATCAAGAGCGCGGGAGATGGCAAGGTCCTGCTGGCAGGCCGCAAGGGGGGTTACGGCAATACCGTGATCATCCAGCACGGCCAGCGCTATCGGACCCTTTACGCGCACATGCAGGGCTTCGCCAAAGGCGTACGCAACGGTTCCACCGTGAAGCAGGGCCAGATCATCGGGTATATCGGGACCACCGGACTTTCCACCGGACCGCACCTGCATTACGAGTTCCAGGTAGACGGTGTCCACGTCGACCCACTCGGACTGAAACTGCCAATGGCCGACCCGATCGCCAAGAGCGAGATGCCACGTTTCATGCAGCAGAGCCAACCCCTGATGGCGCGCATGGATGAAGAAAGGGCCACCATGCTGGCCCTCAACCGGCAGTAATCGTGCCCCTCTATCTGGGAGTGATGTCTGGCACCAGCCTGGATGGTGTGGACCTCGCTCTTGTAGAGCAGACCGACCACACTCGCCTGCTTGCCACCCGCTACCAGGCGATGCCTGACCAGCTCCGCCAGGAGCTGTTGGCGTTGTGCTCATCCTCTGGGGATGAGCTGGCGCGGGCGGCCATAGCGGAGCAGCATTGGGCGAAGCTCGTGGCCGGCATGGCCAACCAGCTACTCGCCGAGCAGCACCTCTCGCCGGAATCCGTACGCGCCATCGGCAGCCACGGCCAAACGGTGCGTCACGAACCCCAGCGCGGTTTCACCATTCAGATCGGCAATCCAGCGCTGCTGGCAGAGCTGACCGGCATCACCGTCGTCAGCGACTTCCGCCGTCGCGATGTGGCCGCTGGCGGCCAGGGCGCGCCGCTTGTGCCGGCCTTCCATGAGTCGGTCTTTGGCAGGGCTGATCGAGTGCGCGCGGTGCTTAACATCGGCGGCTTCAGTAATCTCAGTCTTCTATGTCCCGGTAAGCCCACCCATGGTTTCGACTGCGGCCCGGGCAATGCCCTGATGGATGCGTGGATTCAGCGCCACTTGAGCCAACCGTACGACCGTAACGGCGACTGGGCGGCCAGCGGCACAACAGATCAAGGCCTGCTTGGCGACATGCTGCGCGACAGCTTCTTCACGACCCGTGGGCCAAAGAGCACCGGACGCGAGCGATTCAATCTCGAGTGGCTGGAAAGATTGCTGGCAGGACGCGAGCACCTGAAGCCCGAAGCAGTCCAGGCAACACTGCTCGAGCTAACCGCCAGAAGCATTGCCGAATCACTTGTTGGGAGCCAACCCGATACCCAGGACCTGCTCGTTTGCGGCGGCGGCGCGCATAACCTGGTGCTGATGCGGCGTTTACAAGCGCTACTCCCCGCCATAGATGTCAGGAGCACGGACGGCGAAGGCGTGCCGCCGGATTGGGTGGAAGCGATGGCGTTCGCCTGGCTCGCGCATTGCTGCCTGGAGCGCATCCCTGCCAACCGCCCCAGCGTGACCGGGGCAAGAGGCGAGCGCATCCTCGGCGCCATCTATCCCGCATAGCAAGCCGCGTAAACAAAAACGCCGCGCATAAGCACGGCGTTTTTCGGTTCAACGATGGGTCAGATTGAAAACGACTGTCCGCAACCGCAGGTGGTCGTGGCGTTCGGATTCTTGATGACAAAGCGCGAGCCTTCCAGACCTTCCTGATAGTCAACCTCAGCACCTGCCAGGTACTGATAGCTCATCGGGTCCACCACGAGACTGACGCCCTCGCGCTCGATAACCGTATCGTCATCGGCCACATCCTCATCGAACGTGAAGCCATACTGGAAACCCGAGCACCCGCCACCCGTGACGAAGACGCGCAGCTTCAGGCGCGGATTGCCTTCCTCATCGACGAGGCTCTTCACCTTGCTCGCAGCCCCCTGACTGAACTGGATGGCGGTGGGCGTGAAGGATTCGACACTCATTGGGTTCTCCTGGCGTGAAACGCCCTACTGCGTTGACGTTGCATTATCGGCTTGCCTGACAAAACCGGTCAACTATTCACCATTGCCCGGTCGAGCTACGTCATGCAACTCCATCACGGCAGCAGCGCCGCATTGCCCAGCCCCATGCGCTCGTCCAGATCAAAAAGGATGTTCATGTTCTGGACGGCCTGACCAGAGGCACCCTTCACCAGATTGTCGATGACCGACAGGATCACGACCAGATCACCACCCTGAGGGCGGTGCACAGCGATACGACAGACGTTGGCGCCACGCACGCTACGGGTCTCAGGGTGGCTGCCCGCGGGCATGACGTCCACAAAAGGCTCATCGGAATAGCGCTGCTCGTACAGGCGCTGCAGATCCACCGAAGTATCCGCAACCGTAGCGTACAGTGTCGCATGGATGCCGCGAATCATCGGGGTCAGATGCGGGACGAAGGTCAGGCCAATGTCACCCCGAGCCGCCCGGCGCAGCCCCTGGCTGATTTCAGGCAGATGACGGTGCCCTTTGACGGCGTACGCCATCATGCTTTCGCCAGCCTCGGTGAACAGCGATCCGATCTTTGCGGCGCGTCCGGCACCACTGACACCGGACTTGCAGTCGGCGATCAAGCGCGACGCATCGGCCAGTCCGCTCTCCAGCAAAGGCAGAAAACCCAACTGGGTCGCGGTTGGATAGCAGCCAGGTACCGCGATCAGGCGAGCCGTCCTGATCTGATCGCGATTGACCTCCGGCAGGCCGTAAACCGCTTCGGGCAGCAACTCGGGAGCGCCATGAGCCTGGCCGTACCACTTGGCCCACTCATCGGCATCCTGCAATCGGAAATCAGCCGACAGGTCGATCACCCGCGTTCCCGCAGCCAGCAGCTCTCCGGCCAGTGCGTGAGCAACACCATGCGGCGTGGCGAAGAACACGACATCGCAGGCGCCCAGCGTGGCTGCATCGGGCACGCTGAATGCGAGGCCATCGTAGTGCCCGCGCAGGTTCGGGAACATGTCGGTGACCTTTACTCCATCCTCAGAGCGGGAGGTGATCACCACCACTTCGGCCTGCGGATGCTGAGCGAGCAGGCGCAGCAATTCGACGCCCGTATAGCCTGTGCCGCCTACGATACCGACCTTGATCATGACCTGCCCTCGAACTGAAAACGTAAAGGCGCGATGATAAAGCTGCTTTGATCGCGGGCCAACCGTCGGGATGACGGGCGCGACCCCAGCCACTACTATCGACGCGTCCGCCTTCGAAGGATTCAATCCGATGCTTTACCTCTGGCTCAAAGCGCTGCACATCATCGCCATCGTTTGCTGGTTTGCCGGCTTGTTCTACCTGCCGCGCCTGTTCGTCTATCACGCGATGAGTGACGATCAACCTAGCCGGGAACGCTTCAAGATCATGGAAAGGAAGCTGTACCGCGGCATCATGCTGCCGTCGATGATCGCCACCCTGGTTTTCGGAGTATGGATGGTCATGCTCAACCCCGGGTTGTTCAGCACCGGAGGATGGCTCCACGCGAAGCTGACCCTGGTGCTTTTGCTGATCGGCTATCACCACATGTGCGGTGCGCAGATGAAGCGCTTTGCACGTGACGAGAACATGCGGGGCCACGTTTTCTATCGCTGGTTCAACGAGATTCCCGTGCTCTTTCTGATCGCCATCGTCATTCTGGTGGTCATCAAGCCGTTCTGAAAGCTCCGATCAAAGCCGGCCCGGCGGCCGGCTTTGTGGCATACAGCTCGAAGTCTTGGCTGAACCGTGTTGTTTCCGTTGAGCAAGCTCTCTACTCTTGCCCCACCACCCATCTGTGACACGGACGCCACATGCAAGAAGCTCAATTCAGGATTGTCTTCAACGGCGAATTGATGCCAGACATGCCTCTCGAGGCAGTGAAGACCAATCTCGCAGCGCTATTCAAGACCGACCTCGGCAAGGTGGAACGCCTGTTCAGTGGCGAGGCTGCCATCATCAAGAGCAAGCTCAGCAGCAATGAGGCCGACAAGTACCTCGGCGCGCTGCACCGGGCGGGGGCCAGGGCATACAAGGAGCCCGAGCGCATAGCACCCTCGTTGAGTCTGGTCCAGACAGAGGAAGAACTGGCTGCTGCACGCGTTCATGAGCCCAGCGCCGCTCCGATGACCTGCCCCAAATGCGGCCACGTGCAAAGCCAGTCCAGCGAATGCAGCGCCTGCGGCATCATCATCGACAAGTACCTCGCACGCCAGGCGCAGCTGCGCGAGGAGACCAAGCCTCGCAGCGCAAGCGCAGGGCCTTCCCCGTACGCGCCTCCCTCGTCCCTCGTAGGCGAGGTCATGCCGATGCACGGGGAACTCAAGCCCTTCTCCGTCAGCGGACGGATCGGTCGTCTTCGCTATCTGGCCTGGTCCCTGGTCGTCGTGCTCGCGTCAGCAGGGCTGTTCGGCATCGCCGGGATCATCATGGCCATCTCCAGCATTGCCGGCGTGATCTGCATGGGCCTGATCTTCATCGGCATGCTGGTGGTCAACGTACAGATCGGCGTGCAGCGCCTGCACGATTTTGGTTGGTCTGGCTGGCTGCTACTGCTGAACCTGGTGCCAGTCGTCGGCACGATCTTCCCCTTCGTCATGATGCTCGTGCCGGGAAGCAAAGACGTCAATCGATACGGCTCGCCGCCGCCCCCCAACAGCCTGTCGGTAAAGATACTCGCGACCCTCTGGCTGCTGGTCATCCTGATTGGCGTCGCGGCAGCATTGACCGTCCCGACGCTGGTCGATCTGCGCCAGAGTGCCTTCTGAGGTCAGCAGTCAATCAGCACGCACCGTACGACCCTGCGCCCAGGCGCGCAGGGCCGATAGATGCTCGGACATGACCACCGACAGTGGCGCGGTCGCTCGCAGGCTTTCGAGCAGCATCGCCTGATCGACCGGTCTTTGCTGGGCTTGGGCGGCATAGACGGCGCTGACCACCACCTGCTCGATTTCCGCACCAGAGAATCCTTCACTGGCCTCGGCTAGCGCCATGAGCCCAAGACCGTCCGGCTCCATTTCACGGCGAGCAAGGTGAATTCGGAAAATCTCCGCGCGCGTCGCCAGGTCGGGCAGGTCGACGAAGAACAGTTCGTCAAAGCGCCCTTTGCGCAGCAGCTCAGGCGGCAGCCGATCGATCGCGTTCGCCGTGGCCACCATGAACACCGGGGCGGTGCGCTCAGCCATCCACGTCAGCAGCGTCCCCAATACCCGCTGGCTGACACCGCCGTCCATGTCGCCGGTTGCCAGGCCTTTCTCGATCTCGTCCATCCACAGCACACAAGGCGCCATCTGTTCGGCCAGTGCCAGAGCCTCCCGCAGATTGCGCTCGGTTTCGCCGAAGTACTTGTTGTACAGGCAGGCGAAGTCAAGGCGCAGCAGGGGCAGCCCCCATAAACCGGCAACCGCCTTCGCAGCGAGGCTCTTGCCGCCACCCTGGACCCCGACCAGCATCACTCCGCGTGGCAGGTCGTCACCCTGACCGCCGAGGAATGCGCCCTGACGCTCAGCCAGCCAGCGCTTGAAATTCGCCAACCCTCCGACTTCCGCAAAGCGCGCGGTTTCGTATTCGAAGCCCAGCACGCCGTCGAGATCCAGCAGCCGGAACTTGGCCCGGTTGAGTTCGGGCAGGTCATCTTGCGTGATGGCGCCGTCATCGCAGATGACATTGCGCGCGAGGGCTCGCGCCTCGGCGTGGCTCAGGCCGCGCAGATTCTTCACGACCTGCTGCAGGGTCCGATTGTCGGTGCGAACCCTCGCCCCTCGATTGCGCTCGCTCCAGCGAGTGGCTTCCTCACGAACGATCGCGATCAGCTCCTCTTCGGCAGGCAACGACAGGCTGAATCGTGCAGCGAGGCGTTGCACCTCGGGTGGCAGCTTGAGCGCATGCGACACCAGGACGATGGTGGGCGCCATGGGCGCTTCGCTCAGTGCAATATCCTTGAGCAAGCGCACCAGCTTTGGCTCGTCCAGGTACGGATGCAGGTCGCAGAATACATAGAGGTTCGCCCGAACGTCCTGCTTCACCCGCTTGAGCGCCACCTCCGGCGAGCAGCTTTCCTCGCCGCCTTGCAGCTCACCCCCGAAACCCAGATGCCGCAGCCCTTCGGTAGCAGACCAGACGTAAAAACCCAAGCCTTGCCGTACGGCCAGCCCCGTCAGGGTTTCGAGCACCCGCCGCTCGTCCCACGACTCGACCAGCACGAGTTTGACGCGCGATTCGAGCACAAGGCCCAGATCATGGATATCGTTCTTCACCTCACCTCCCTGTGCAGGCTCACCCTGGCTGGATCGCCCTGATACACTGTACGGCCGACGCAATCGGAGAACCGTCATGGATTGCCTGTTTTGCAAGATCGTGGCCGGGGAAATCCCGGCGCGCAAGCTTTATGAGGACGATCAGGTCATTGCCTTCCACGACATTGGCGCTCAGGCTCCCGTCCACTTTCTGGTCATTCCGAAAAAGCACATTGCCACGCTCCATGATTTGAGCGAGAAGGACGACAAGGTGCTCGCCGGGCACATCCTCTTCACGGCGCAGCGCCTGGCCGAAGAGCAGGGCTGCCAGGATGGCTTTCGAGTCGTAATGAACTGCAACGACCTTGGCGGGCAGACGGTCTATCACATTCATATGCACGTACTCGGACAACGCCAGATGCACTGGCCGCCCGGCTGACGGCAGCGCAATCCCCGCACCGCGAATGATGCCTTGCTAGCGACCTCATCTTTTTCCGGAGGACATATGCCCAGCCAACGCCACTACTCCCCTGCCGACAGACTGCTCATGCAGGCCGATGCGGCATTACGGACGCTGCTCCCGTTCAGCGGTCAACCCTCGCGCCCTTCGCCGGCACTGCTGAAGACCGAGACGGAGCTCAGCGAAAGTGAAACCCGCCATGTTGCCGGGTTGATGCGCATCAACCACACCGGTGAAGTCTGCGCCCAGGCGCTTTACCAGGGGCAGGCACTGACGGCGCGCCTGCCGCAGGTGCGCCAGGCGATGGAGCAGGCTGCGGATGAGGAGATCGATCATCTGGCCTGGTGTGAGCAGCGCATCCGCCAGCTGGGCAGCCACACCAGTGTGCTCAACCCGATTTTCTATGGCCTTTCCTTCGGCATCGGGGCCTCGGCCGGGTTGATCAGCGACCGCATCAGTCTCGGCTTTGTCGCGGCGACCGAAGACCAGGTCTGCAAGCATCTGGACGATCACCTCGGCCAGTTGCCAGCCGGGGATGAGAAATCCCGAGCCATTCTCGAGCAGATGCGCGACGACGAAGCACAGCATTCCACGGCGGCGATCGAAGCCGGCGGGCTGCGCTTCCCTGCCCCCGTCAAGTTCGGCATGAGCCTGGTTTCCAAAGTCATGACCAAGGCCACCTACCGCATCTGAATAGGCGAGCGGGCACAAGAAAGGGCGCAGCGGCGCCCTTTCTTTTTTATGTCGAACCTCTGATACGCCGGGCATGTATCCGCGAAGACACAATTGAATTCATGCTCGATGCGATGTGTTCGTTCCCTCGATCCGAATGAGCCCGCGCGAAAAGCCGAAGGTGACGATGTTCGATCGAATCTTCGATCAGCAAAGAGTGCCTTCAGCGCCGAGATCACGGCAATGTCGAGATATTTGCACTTGTGATCGATCACATCGCTAAGAATCTGATGAGCCATTCGGCGTCGTACGCGTCGTCCATGCGTTGTACATACGCCAGTTGATCTCACACGTCTCGGCATGCAGAGCCATATATATCGGAGTTCGATGCCTTGGTCAGGTTATTGAGCCTGGCCGGACCTGCACGGCCACGATCAGTCCAGTTCGACGATTTCGTAGGCGTGGGTGATCTCGACGCCAGCTCTACCGAGCATGATGGAAGCGGAGCAGTACTTCTCGGCCGACAGCTCGACGGCGCGCTTGACCTGAGCCTCCTTCAGCCCGCGGCCCTTGACGACGAAACGCAGGTGGATACGGGTAAATACCTTGGGGTCTTCCGATGCGCGTTCGGCCTCCACGAAGACTTCGCAGCTATCGACCGCCTGTCGCGACTTTTTCAGGATGCTGACCACGTCGAAATTGCTGCAACCACCCAGGCCGAGCAGCAGCATCTCCATGGGGCGTACACCGAGGTTTCGCCCACCGTTCTCGGGTGGCCCGTCCATGACAACGACATGACCGCTTCCGGACTCACCCAGGAACATTGCGCCGTCGACCCATTGAATGCGCGCTTTCATCGCCAACTCCATAAAGACCAGAACAAATAGCTTAACATGGGCCTTCAAGTCGTCAGCGACAACACACACGACTAAAGGTGCGTTGACCCGCACGTTTCCGGTGTCGCAACTTTGCTACCGGTCCACCTTCGTCTGTTAAGCTGACGAAAGCTGAATGACAGCCACAAATAACAATAATCCGTCTTTATTGAATACTTATCCGGGACCCACAGCATGGTAGCTATCTCACTTACGCCCAAGATAAAGAATATCGACAAGTTGCTCGCGCACTGCCATAGACGGCGGTACACGGCAAAAAGCACGATCATTTACGCTGGCGACCGTTGCGAGTCGCTTTTTTTCATCGTCAAAGGCTCGGTCACCATCCTTATCGAGGATGATGACGGCCGCGAGATGATCATCGCTTACCTGAACGCGGGCGACTTTTTCGGAGAGATGGGGCTTTTCGAAAAGGAAGGTTCGGACAAGGAACGTAGCGCCTGGGTCCGCGCAAAGACCGAGTGCGAAGTGGCCGAGCTGAGCTACGCGAAATTCCGCGAGCTGACCCAGCAGGATCCGGACATTCTCTATGCGCTCGGCAGCCAGATGGCCGAACGCCTGCGCAACACCACGCGCAAGGTCGGAGACCTGGCCTTTCTCGACGTTACCGGCCGCGTCGCGCGCACGCTGCTGGATCTGTGCAAGCAGCCCGACGCCATGACCCATCCGGACGGCATGCAGATCAAGATCACCCGTCAGGAAATCGGTCGCATTGTTGGCTGCTCCCGCGAAATGGTCGGCCGCGTGCTGAAGAGCCTGGAGTCGCAGGGTCTCGTCTACGTCAAAGGCAAGACCATGGTGGTGTTCGGCACCCGCTGACCCGTCAGACTCGCCGCCTGTCCGCGTCACGCGGGCAGGCGGTCATTCCGGATCGGCGACCACACCGCGGCTTCGAGCCCGGTCGGGAAAGAACAACCGCTGCAACTCGACGCCCGGCTGCTCGGCGCGCATGAAAGCCTCGCCTACCAGAAACGCGTAGACCTGATTGATTTCCATCAGCTCGACGTCAGCCCGATTGAGAATCCCGCTCTCGGTTATCACCAGACGATCCTTCGGCACCCGCGGCAGCAGGTCCAGCGTAGTCTCCAGACTGACCTCGAACGTGTGCAGGTTGCGGTTGTTGATGCCGACCAGAGGAGTCTCCAGGCGCAGCGCCCGCTCCAGTTCGTCGCCATCGTGCACCTCGACCAGAACGTCCAGGCCGTGAGCCTTGGCCACCGCCGCCAGCTCATGCATCCGCGCATCATCCAATGCCGCCACGATCAGCAGGATGCAGTCGGCGCCAAGTGCGCGCGCCTCGACCACCTGATAGGGATCGATCATGAAGTCCTTGCGAATCACCGGCAGCGAACAGGCCGCACGGGCTTGCTGCAGATAGGCATCGGCACCCTGGAAGAAATCGATGTCGGTCAGCACCGACAGACAGGCAGCTCCGCCGGCCTCGTAACCGGCCGCGATCTCGGCAGGCAGGAACGGGTCGCGAATGACGCCCTTGCTCGGCGAGGCCTTCTTCACTTCGGCGATCACCGCTGGCTCCTTGGCGTTCACGCGCTGCTCGAGCGCCACCGCGAAGCCGCGCACCGGGTCGGCGATCGCGGCCTGCTGCTCCAGCTCTGCCAGGCCGATTCGACGGCTGCGCTCGGCAACCTCCTCGAGCTTGCGCGCGATGATCTTCTCCAGCACGGTCGGCACACTCATTTCTGATTCTCCTGCTTGAACACCGCGGTGAAGGACACCAGCTCTTCCAGCTTGTCGCGGGCGATACCCGAGCACAGCGCGTCATGGGCCATTTCCACGCCCTGTTTCAGCGTGGTCGCCACATCGGCGGCATAAAGCGCGGCCCCGGCGTTAAGCACGATCATGTCGGCAGCCTTCTGCCCGTTCTCGCTCTTGCGCCGGCCCAGCGCATCCCGGATCAGTGCCAGCGAGCCCTGGGCGTCCTCGACATTGAGGCCGATCAGGCTCTGACTCTTGATACCGAAATCCTCGGGCTGGATGCTGTACTCACGGATCTCGCCGTCCTTCAGCTCGGCGACATGAGTCGGCGCCGCCAGGCTGATCTCGTCCAGCCCATCCTGCGCGTGCACCACCAGCACATGCTTGCTGCCCAGCCGAGACAACACTTCGGCCATCGGCCGGCACAACGCCTTGCTGAACACGCCGAGCACCTGATGCCGGACACCCGCCGGGTTCGCCATCGGCCCGAGGATGTTGAACAGGGTACGCAACCCGAGTTCGCGGCGCGGCCCGGCCGCGTGCTTCATGGCGCCATGATGGGCCGGTGCGAACATGAAACCGACACCGACGGTATCGACACTGCGCGCCACCTGCTCGGGCGTCAGGTCGAGGAAGACCCCGGCCGCCTCGAGCAGATCGGCACTGCCGCTCTTACCGGATACCGCACGATTGCCGTGCTTGGCCACCTTGCCGCCAGCAGCCGCAACGACGAACGAGGCAGCGGTGGAAACGTTGAAGATGTTCATCCCGTCGCCACCGGTGCCACAGGTGTCGACCAGCTTGTCGGTGTCGAAACGCACCGGAGCGGCCAGCTCGCGCATGACCTGCACGGCGCCGACGATCTCGTCGATGGTTTCGCTCTTCATGCGCATGCCCATGAGGAACGCACCGACCTGCGCGTCTGTGCACTGACCGGTCATGATCTGGCGCATCACCGCCTGCATTTCCTCGGTGGTCAGATCCAGCTGGCCGACGATGCGGTTGAGGGCTTCCTTGATATCCATCAGCGCACGCCTCCGGTCTGCTTCAGAAAATTCGCGAACAGCTCATGGCCCTGGTCGGTAAGGATCGACTCGGGGTGGAACTGCACGCCCTCGATGTTCAGCGTCTTGTGTCGCAGCCCCATGATCTCGTCCACCGAACCGTCATCGAACTGAGTCCAGGCGGTGATCTCCAGGCAATCGGGTAGCGTTTCGCGCTTGACCACCAGCGAGTGGTAACGGGTGACGGTCAGCGGATTATTGAGCCCGGCGAACACACCCTGATCATGGTGAAACACCGGGCTGGTCTTGCCGTGCATGGCCTGACGGGCGCGCACCACATCGCCACCGAAGGCTTGACCGATGCTCTGGTGGCCGAGGCAGACGCCGAGAATCGGCAACTTGCCGGCGAAATGACGAATCAGCTCCAGCGACACACCGGCCTCGTTCGGCGTGCACGGGCCGGGCGAGACGACGATACGCTCCGGATTCAGCGCTTCGATTTCGGCTACGCTCAGTTCGTCGTTGCGCACCACTTTGACGTCAGCGCCCAGCTCGCCGAGGTACTGCACGACGTTGTAGGTAAAGGAATCGTAGTTATCCAACATCAGCAGCATGATCAGTTCTCCTGCTCGTCGCGCTCGGCGAGGGCTACCGCGCGGAACATGGCGCGGCGCTTGTTCAGCGTCTCTTCCCATTCAAGGGCCGGCTGCGAATCGGCAACGATGCCGGCACCGGCCTGCACATGCAGCTCGCCATTCTTGATTACCGCGGTACGGATGGCGATGGCGGTATCCATGTTGCCGTTCCAGGCGAGATAGCCGACGGCGCCGCCGTACACACCACGCTTGACCGGCTCGAGCTCGTCGATGATTTCCATGGCGCGAATCTTCGGCGCACCCGAGAGCGTGCCGGCCGGAAGGATCGCGCGCAGCGCGTCCATCGCCGTCAGGGGCGCCTTGAGCTGGCCGGTGACGTTGGAAACGATGTGCATGACATTCGAATAGCGCTCGATGACCATCTTCTCGGTCAGCCGCACCGTGCCTGTCTGGGCGACACGACCGACGTCGTTGCGCCCCAGGTCGATCAGCATCAGGTGTTCGGCGAGCTCCTTGGCATCGCTGAGCAGGTCCTGCTCCAGCGCCAGATCAGCTTCTTCGTTGGCGCCGCGTGGACGGGTGCCGGCGATGGGACGGACCGTGACCAGACCTTCCTCGACGCGCACCAGCACTTCCGGCGACGATCCCACCACGTGGAAGTCGCCGAAGTTGAAGAAGTACATGTAGGGCGTCGGGTTGAAGCAGCGCAGCGCGCGGTAGAGATCGATCGGCGCAGCCTTGAACGGGATCGACATGCGCTGGGAAATCACCACCTGCATGCAGTCGCCGGCGAGGATGTAGTCCTTGATGCGGTTGACCGCCTGCTCGTAATCCTCGCGGCTGAAGCTGGAGCGGAAGGTCGGTTCGGCACCGTTGCTCTTTTCGAAATCCAGGCCCAGGCGCGGGGTGATCGACTGGCGCAGCTTCGCCCGAAGCGCCTGCAGGCGGGCCTGACCTGCCTCATAGGCTTCCGGCTGCGACGGGTCGACCAGCACGATGCAGTGCAGCTTGCCGGCGAGGTTGTCGAACACCACCACGGCGTCGGAAACCATCAGCAGGATATCCGGTGTGCCCAGCGGATCCGGGTTGGGGCAATTGCCCAGTTTGCGCTCGACATAGCGCACGCTGTCGTAGCCGAAGTAGCCGACCAGCCCGCCATTGAAGCGCGGCAGGCCTTCGACCGGCGCGACGCGGTAGCGCTGCTGGAAGGACTCGACGAAGGCCAGCGGGTCCTCGACCTCGCAGGCCTCGGTCTCGACGCCATCGGTAGTCACGCTGATGCGGTGGTCCTGCACGCGCAGCACGGTGCGGCATGGCAGGCCGATGATCGAATAGCGCCCCCACTTCTCGCCGCCCTGAACGGATTCGAGCAGATAGGAGTTCGGCGCATCGGCCAGTTTCAGGTACAGCGACAGCGGCGTGTCGAAGTCGGCAAGGGTTTCGAACGACAGGGGGATGCGGTTATGGCCTTCGGCGGCCAAACGCAGGAATTCTTCGCGGGTCATGTCAGCCTCGTGGTCTGAGGAGGGTTCGAACGAACAACGGCAAACGCGCCGGCCTGGCCGGCAGGAAAAAGTCAGGCGCGCCAGCGCCAACGGGCCAGGGCCTTGATGACTTTCATCCATTGTCTGCGGGTGAGCACCACGAGCTGATCTCTTCGGTGGGTCAAAAAGAGTCCGGCCACACTAGCGCAGGCCCGGAGCCGAAGCAACCAGCTCGCGCAGGTCGTCGAGCACCAGCGCCGGCTGCTCATCCGCGATGGGCTCGCCGTGGTTGTAGCCGTAGGTAAGCGCGACACAGCGTACTGTCGCGGCCTTGGCAGCCCGTACGTCGTTGCGTGAGTCCCCGACGAACAGCGATTCGCTGGGCTCAACGCCCGCCTTGTCCATCACCCAGAACAGCGCCGCCGGATCGGGTTTCTGCTGCGGCAAGGTATCGCCGCCGACCAGCCAATCGAAGTAACCGGCCAGCCCCTTCTCCTCCAGCAGCGGTTCGATGAACTGCGCCGGCTTGTTGGTGATGATCGCCAGCTTCACCCTACGCTCGCGCAGCCAGTCCAGACAGTCACGAACGCCCGGATAGACAGCGGTCAGCTCGTGGCCGCCGGCGTAGGCCTGCATGAACAGCGCCAGCGCCTCGTCAGCCAGCTCGTCGGCCACACCGTCATGGTCCAGCTGCCCGGCCAAGGCGCGACGCACCAGCACGCGCGAGCCGTTGCCGACCCAGTCGCGTACCCGCTCGATGCCGGCGGGCTCGCGACCGAGCAGCATCAGCATCTTGTCCACCGCGGCGGCCAGGTCCGGTACCGAGTCCATCAGGGTGCCGTCCAGATCGAACATCACCAGCCGTGGCAGCGTGCCGTCGAACAGTTGCTCCAGGCGAGTCATGGGCGGGCCAGCGCCAGCTCGGCGCGCATCTGGTCGATCACCGCCTTGTAGTCCGGTTGGTTGAAGATGGCCGAGCCGGCGACGAAGGTGTCCGCGCCTGCTGCGGCGATCTCGCGGATGTTCTTCGGATTGACGCCGCCATCGATCTCCAGGCGAATCTCGCGGCCGCTGGCGTCGATCAGGGCGCGCGCCTCGCGCAGCTTGTCCAGCGTGCCGGGAATGAACTTCTGCCCGCCGAAGCCAGGGTTGACGCTCATCAGCAGGACCATGTCGACCTTGTCCATGACGTACTTGAGCACGTCCAGCGGTGTCGCCGGATTGAACACCAGACCGGCCTTGGCGCCGCCGTCCTTGATCAGCTGCAGCGAACGGTCGATGTGCTCCGAGGCTTCCGGGTGGAAGGTGATGTAAGTCGCGCCGGCTTCGAGGAAGTCGCCGATCATGCGATCCACCGGCTTGACCATCAGGTGCACGTCGATGGGCGCGGTGACGCCATGCTTGCGCAACGCCGAGCAGACCATCGGGCCGATGGTCAGGTTGGGCACGTAGTGGTTGTCCATCACGTCGAAATGGACGATGTCGGCGCCGGCGGCCAGCACGTTGTCCACTTCCTCGCCCAGGCGGGCGAAATTGGCGGAAAGAATCGAAGGGGCGATGGCGAACGGCTGCATGACGACCTCGGGTTGCACGGCAAGATGCCGCGCATTGTACCCGAGGGGTCAGGGTTGCGGCGCGCCTGACATCCGCTCACGAATGCCGGCGCGCCAGGTCGGATCAGGTCAGCTCGTCGAAACACTCGCCGAGGATGGCCAGGCCGCGCTCGAGCAGCTCGTCCTCGACGGTCAGCGGCACCAGCACGCGCAGCACGTTGTAGTAGGTACCGCAGGACAGCAGGATCAAGCCCTTCTCCCGCGCCCGGGCGACGATCTGCGACGTGAGCGCCGCGGCCGGTCGCGCCAGGTCGCCATCCTCGAACAGCTCGATGGCGATCATCGCGCCGAGGCCGCGCACCTCGCCGATCTCCTTGTGCTTGGCCTGGATCGCCTTGAGGCCGGTGGTGAGCTTCTCCGCCACGGCCTTGCAGCGGTCGAGCAGATGCTCCTCCTCGAAGATTTCCATGACCGCCAGCGCCGCCGCGCAGGACAACGGGTTGCCGGCATAGGTGCCGCCCAGCCCGCCGGGTGCGATGGCATCCATGATCTCGGCCTCGCCGCACACGCCGGCGATCGGGAAGCCGCCGCCGACCGACTTGGCGAAGGTGGTCAGGTCGGCGACCACGCCCATCTGCTCCATGGCGAAGAAGGTGCCGGTGCGTCCGGCGCCGGTCTGCACCTCGTCGGCGATCAGCAGGATGCCGTGCTCGTCGCAGAGCGCGCGCAGGCGGGCCATGAAATCCTTCGGCGCGACATTGAAGCCGCCCTCGCCCTGCACCGGTTCGACGATGATCGCGGCGATGTCGCGCGGCTCGGCATCGTTCTTGAAGATGCGCTCGATGCTCGCGATCGAGTCATCGACGCTGACACCATGGATCGCGCAGGGATACTGCGCACGGAAGATCCCGCCGGGCATCAGGCCCATGCCGGCGGAGTACGGGGCGACCTTGCCGGTCAGGCCGAGGGTCATCATGGTGCGGCCGTGATAGGCGCCGGTGAAGGCAATCACGCCGGCACGGCCGGTGGCGGCGCGGGCGATCTTCACCGCGTTCTCCACGGCCTCGGAGCCGGTGGTGACCAGCAGAGTCTTCTTGGCGAAATCACCCGGCACCCGGGCGTTGATCTTCTCGCACAGCTCGACGTACGGCTCGTAGGCCAGCACCTGGAAGCAGGTGTGGGTGAGCTTGTGCAGCTGGTCTTCCACCGCCTTGACGATCTTCGGGTGCAGGTGGCCGGTATTCAGCACGGCGATGCCGCCGGCGAAATCGATGAACTCGCGGCCCTCCACATCCACCACGCTGCTGTTCTTCGCGTGGTCGGCAAAGATCGGGTGGATCTGGCCGACGCCACGGGGAACGGCGGCGACACGGCGTTGCATCAGGGATTCGTTGGTCTTGCTCATAAGCTCCTCGGTAGCCGCTCATCGTCGGCACGGGTCGGAAAGAACGCCAAGAAGCGGGCGCGGCAGCATACGATGATCGACTGCCGCACCATCCGGAGCGTTCGGATTACAGTAAAACTCCGTGCATTATTTTGCACGCCTGATTTGAGCCGCTTGGTCAGATGCCGCCCAGGCACAGGTATTTGATTTCCACGTATTCATCCAGGCCGTACTTCGAGCCTTCACGACCGAGGCCCGATGCCTTCATGCCACCGAACGGCGCCACCTCGGTGGATATCACCCCGGTGTTGATGCCCACCATGCCGTACTCCAGCGCCTCGGCGACACGGAACACGCGGCTCAGGTCGCGGGCGTAGAAATAGGCGGCAAGGCCGAACTCGGTGTCGTTGGCCTGGCGGATCACCTCGGCCTCATCGCGGAAGCGGAACAGCGGCGCCAGCGGGCCGAAGGTTTCCTCGCGCGCCACGGCCATCTCGGCAGTGACGCCGCCCACCAGCGTCGGTTCGAAGAAGTTGCCACCCAACGCATGGGGTTTGCCACCGGCCAGCAGGGTGGCACCCTTGGCGAGCGCGTCCTGCAGATGGCGATGCACCTTGGCCACGGCTGCGGCGTCGATCAGCGGACCGGTGGTCACGCCCTCCTCCGCTCCGTTGCCGACCTTCAGCCGCGCGACCGCCGCGGAGAATCTGTCGACGAAGGCGTCGTAGATGCCGTCCTGCACGTAGATGCGATTGGCACATACGCAGGTCTGCCCGGCGTTGCGGTACTTGGAGATCATCGCGCCCTCGACCGCCGCGTCCAGATCGGCGTCGTCGAAGACGATAAAGGGTGCGTTGCCGCCAAGCTCCAGCGAGAGCTTCTTGAGCGTCGGCGCGCACTGCTGCATCAGCTTGATGCCCACCGCCGTCGAGCCGGTGAACGAGAGCTTGCGCACCACCGGGTGTTCACAGAGCTCGGCGCCCACTTCGCGGGACATGGCGGCATCGGCGGTGATCACGCTGAACAGCCCCGCCGGGATGCCCGCGCGCTCGGCCAGTGCGGCCAGTGCCAGCGCCGAGAATGGTGTCTGCGGTGCCGGCTTGAGCACCATGGCGCAGCCCGCGGCGAGGGCCGGGCCGGCCTTGCGGGTGATCATCGCGCTGGGGAAATTCCACGGCGTGATTGCCGCGGTGACACCGACCGGCTCCTTCTGCACCAGGATGCGCTTGTCGCCCGCGTGGGCCGGGATCACCTCGCCGTACAGGCGCTTGCCTTCCTCGGCGAACCATTCGAGGAAGGATGCGGCGTAGGCCACCTCACCCCGCGCCTCGGCCAGCGGCTTGCCCTGTTCGGCGGTCATGATCCGCGCCAGGTCTTCCTGATTCTCCAGCATCAGTTCGTACCAGCGCCGCAGGCGCGCAGCGCGCTCCTTCGCCGTCAGCGCGCGCCAGGCCGGCTGGGCTGCCTGCGCGGCTTCGATGGCGCGGCGGGTTTCACCACGGCCCATGTTCGGCACGACGCCGATCAGCTCGCCGGTGGCCGGGTTGAAGATCTCGGTGCGCGCGCCGCTATCGGCCTCGCACCATTCACCGTTGAGATAGGCCGTTTGGCGCAACAGCTCGGGTTGCCCAAGTTGCAGAGTCATGTGCGTATTCCGTCAGGCAGGTTGTTGGGTGCGCAGCTTCTCGGCGCGGCCTCGCAGCCACTCCAGGGTCAGCAGCAGAGCGATGGAGAAGCCGATCAGCAACGTCGCCGCGGCGGCGATGGTCGGGCTGAGGTTCTCGCGGATGCCGCTGAACATCTGCCGTGGCAGGGTGATCTGCTCGGGGCCGGCGAGGAACAGCGTCACCACCACTTCATCGAACGAGGTGGCGAAGGCGAACAGCGCGCCGGAAATAACCCCCGGTGCGATCAGCGGCAGGGTTACCCGGAAGAACGCGGTCAGCGGCGAGGCGCCAAGGCTGGCCGCGGCGCGCACCAGGTTGTAGTTGAAGCCCTGCAGCGTCGCCGACACCGTGATGATCACGAAGGGCACGCCGAGCACCGCGTGCACGAGGATCAGCGACAGGTAGCTGTTGCCCATGCCCAGCGGTGCGAAGAACAGGTAGCTGGCGACACCGATGATCACCACCGGCACCACCATCGGCGAGATCAGCACCGTCATCAGCAGCGCCTTGCCGCGAAATTCCGCGCGGGTCAGGCCGACCGCCGCCAGGGTGCCAAGGACCACGGCGAGCAAGGTCGCGGCCGGGGCGATGAGCAGGCTGTTCTTCAGCGAGCGCATCCAGTCCGCCGAGGTGAACAGCGCCTCGTACCAGCGCAACGAGAAGCCCTGCAGCGGATAGACCAGGAATGAGCCGGAGTTGAACGACAGCGGCACGATGACCAGCACCGGCACGATCAGAAACAGCAGCACCAGCGCGCAGAGGATGCGCAGCGCGTAGTACCAGGCCCGTTCGACGGGCGACATGTAGGGGCTCAGCATAAACGGTTCTCCTGCCCGGCATGAAGACTCTGAAAAGGCGGCCGCGCCGCGACGTGGCTCATCTCAACCCAGCCGCAGGCGACTGGCACCGACCAGCCAGCTGTAGATGACGTACAGCAGCATGGTGGCGAGCAGCAGCAGACCGCCCAGTGCCGTGGCCATGCCCCAGTTGATGGTGGTGTTGGTATAGAAGGCGACGAAATAGCTGACCATCTGGTCGTTCGGGCTGCCGAGCAGCGCCGGGGTGATGTAGTAGCCGATGGCGATGATGAACACCAGCAGGCTGCCGGCACCGACCCCGGCCAGCGTCTGCGGGAAGTACACCCGCCAGAAGCTGGCGAACGGGTGACAGCCCAGCGAGACCGCCGCACGCATGTAGCTCGGCGAGATGTTCTTCATCACGCTGTAGATCGGCAGGATCATGAACGGCAGCAGGATGTGCACCATGGCGATGTACACACCGGTGCGGTTGAACACCAGCTGCAGCGGCTCGTCGATCAGGCCCATCTTGAGCAGCGCACCGTTGATCAGCCCGCCCGACTGCAGCAGCACGATCCATGCGGCGACGCGCACCAGAATCGAGGTCCAGAACGGCAGCAGCACCAGGATCATCAGCAGGTTGCTCTGCCGCGCCGGCAGGTTGGCCAAGAGATAGGCCAGCGGATAGGCCAGCAGCAGGCAGATCGAGGTGATCACCAGACCCATCCAGAAGGTACGGGCGAAGATGTCCAGGTACACCGCCTGGTCCGGCGAGACCTTGGCCAGCTCACCCAGCTCGTCGATGCGGTGATCCAGCGCCGCCAGCAGGTAATAACCGGTCACCGCACTGTCGTTACGCTGGATGATCTGCCAGAACGCCGGATCGCCCCAGCGCTCGTCGAGCGACTCCAGTGCCTCCTGATACGACGCGGGCGTCTCGCGGAACGGCAGCGCCCGCGCGGTCTTGGTCAGCAGGCTGCGGTAGCCGGCCAGCTCCATGTTCAGCCGCTTGGACAGATCGCCCAGGGTTTGCTCGCGGCGCGCCTGATAGAGGTCCTCGGCCAACGCCTGGTAGGCGGGCTCGGCCGGCAGTCCGCGACCATCCCATGCGGCCAGCGCCGCCAGCGTGCGCGGCAGCGTGTTCACCACCTCGGGGTTCTCGACGCTGCGCCAGAGCAGCGAGGCGATGGGCACCAGGAAGGTCAGCAGCACGAACAGCAGCAGCGGCAGGATCAGCGCCTGCGACTTGAGCTTGTTCACCCGTTCGGCCCGTGCCAGTCGCTGTTTCAGATTGGGCTCGGCGATCTCGTTCGCCGGCAGGGATATTGCTGTGGCCATGAAGACTCCGCGATTCGTTCCGATAGCTGGGACCGGCCCCGCCAATGCGGCGGAGCGCTCAGGTCAGCGTGCTGCCCAGGCGTTGAAGCGCTGTTCGAGCTGCTCGCCGTAGTCAGCCCAGAAGGTCACATTCATCGCCACCTGATCGGCGATGTTTTCCGGTGCGGTGGGCATCTGCGCCAGGCGCTTTTCATCCAGCAACGACACGGCCTGGGTGTTCGCCGGGCCATAGGCGATGTTCTCGGCATAGGCCTTCTGCTGCTGCGGCTCGACGGTGAAGGCGATGAACTTGCGTGCCTGCTCCTGGCTCTTCGCGCCCTTGGGGATGGCCCAGGAATCGAAGTCGTAGATGCCGCCGCTCCAGACGATCTGCAGGTTGCTCTCGTTCTGCACGGCAGCGATGCGGCCGTTGTAGGCGCTGCTCATCACCACGTCGCCGGAGGCGAGGAACTGCGGCGGCTGCGCGCCGGCTTCCCACCACTGGATATGCGGCTTGAGCTGATCGAGCTTCCTGAAGGCGCGGTTCTGGCCGTCCTTGGTGGCCAGCACCTGATAGACCTCCTTGGCCGGCACACCATCGGCCATCAGCGCAAATTCCAGGGTGTACTTGGCACCCTTACGCAGGCCGCGCTTGCCGGGGAATTTCTCGGTATCCCAGAAATCCGCCCAGCCGGACGGCGCGCTTTTCAGCTTGTCGGCGTTGTAGGCCAGCACCGTCGACCAGACGAAGAAGCCCACACCGCAGGGCTGTATCGCACCCTCGACGAAATCGTCCGGATTGCCGACGACGCCCGGATCGAGCTCCTCGAACAGCCCCTCGTCACAACCGCGCGCCAGCTCAGGCGACTCCACCTCCACCAGGTTCCACGACACACTGTTGGTGTCGACCATCGCCTTGACCTTGGCCATTTCGCCGTTGTATTCGCCGGCGACGATGCGGCCGTGACCGGCGGCTTCCCACGGCTGATAGAAGGCCTTCACCTGGGCCTGCTTGTTGGCGCCGCCGAAGCTCACCGCAGTGAGGTTCTCGGCAACCGCTTGCCCGGCACAGACGAGCCCGAGCGCCAGCGCGGACAGTTTCAGGTAGTTGCTCATGACAGTTCGCTCCTTGATGCAGTTGTTTGGGGTTGCTGCGGGAGTGGCTCAGGCCGCCTGCAGCGGGTCGAGCGCCCGGACGTGCTCGACGTGCCAGCCGATCGGCACCACGTCGCCCACGCGCAGGGCTTGGTCGAACTCGGCGATCGGCTGCTTGACGAAGAAGTCGCTGACGCCGCAGACCTCGAGACGGATGCGGATGTGGTCGCCCAGGTAGATGAACTCGGCAACGCGCCCGGTGAAGCGGTTCGGGCAGCTGGCACTGGCACCGTTGAGCAGCACCCGCTCGGGACGAATCGACAGGCTGACCGGCGACCCCGTCGCACCGACATTGACCGCCAGCGCCTCGACGGTTTCGCCGCGGCCGAGCTTGACCGTGCAGCTCTCGCCACGCCGCTCCAGCAGGTGCGCCGGCAGGCGGTTGTTTTCGCCGAGAAAGTTGGCGACGAAGGTGTTCAACGGCTTTTCGTACAGGGTGCGCGGGTCTTCGATCTGCTGGATCTGGCCCTGATGGAACACCGCCACCCGATCGGACATGGTCAGCGCCTCACCCTGGTCGTGGGTGACGTACACGACGGTGACGCCGAGGCGCTCGTGCAGGTGCTTGATCTCCATCTGCATCTGCTCGCGCAGCTGCTTGTCCAGTGCGCCCAGCGGTTCGTCCATCAGCACCAGCTGCGGCTCGAACACCAGCGCGCGGGCGAGCGCCACGCGCTGCTGTTGGCCACCGGAAAGCTGCGCCGGATAGCGGTTGCGAAAGCCCTCCAGCTGGACCATCGCCAGCGCGCGCTTGACCCGCTCCTTGATGTCGGGCTTGGCCATGCCGCGCACGCTGAGGGGGAACGCCAGGTTTTCCGACACGGTCATGTGGGGGAACAGCGCGTAGTTCTGAAACACCATGCCCATGTCGCGCTTGTGCGGCGGCACGTTGTTGATCGCCCGGCCATTGAGGAGAATCTCCCCCGCGGTGGGCGTCTCGAAACCGGCCAGCATCATCAGGCTGGTGGTCTTGCCCGAGCCGGACGGCCCGAGCAGGGTGAGGAATTCGCCGCGGCGGATGTCCAGGTTCAGATCCCTGACGATCAGCGACTCGCCGTCATAACTCTTCTGGACGCCGCGAAAGCTCACCAGGATATCGTTCGTCGTTGACTCGACCATGCTGCTGCACCTGCCTAACCGTTGAACCGTGGCCACAGCGTAGAAGCGCAGCGGCGGCGGAAAAATCGGTGCAGCGGAGCGATTGCCCTAGGCGTGCAGGAGAGTCGCGTGTAGGGAACGCCCTACAGACGGGTCGGCGGGCGGGAGTTCAGACCAGCTTGTGTTCCATGGCGTAGCGCACCAGGTCGGCCACGGAATGCGCGGCCAGCTTCTGCATCAGGCGGGCCTTGTGGGTGCTGATGGTCTTGCTGCTGAGCGTCAGCTTGCCGGCGATGTCGTTTACAGAGTCGCCCTGCACCAGCCGTTCGAACACCGAGTATTCGCGTTCGGAAAGCAGCGCATGGGGTGGACGCGAATCGGTCAGACCGACCTCGAAGACCATGCGGTCGGCCAGTGCCGGATCGATGTAGCGCCCGCCACCGGCCACCTTGCGCAAGGCAGTCAACAGCAGCGCCGGCTCGCTGTCCTTGGTCGCGTAGCCAGCGGCACCTATCTTCAGTGCCCGCGCCGCCATCTGCGCTTCGTCGTGCATCGACAGCACCAGCACCGCCGGAGGCTGGCTCAGCGCGCGAATCCGTGGGATCGCCTCGAGGCCGTTGACGCCGGGCATGGAAAGGTCCAGCAGCACCACGTCGCAGCTGACCTGGCGCAGCTGGTCGAGCAACTGCTGGCCGTTGGCGGCCTCGCCGACCACCTGCATGTCGCGCGCCATACCGATCAACTGTTTGATGCCCTCACGGACGATGGTGTGATCCTCGGCGACCATGACCCTGATCATGACGGCAGTGCTCCCGTGCTTGCAGGTGAAGGAAGTGGCAGCGGGTCCAGCGGGACCCGTGCCGTGATGGTAGTGCCCTCGCCGGGCTGGCTGTCGATGCAGAGCTGGCCGCCGAGCATCTGGATGCGCTCGCGCATGCCCACCAGGCCGAACGAGCTGCCCGCGCTGCGCGCCGCGTCGGCGAAGCCACAGCCGTCATCGCTGACGCGCAGGCAGAGCAGGTCGCCCTCGAGCTGCAGCTGCACGCTGACCGTTTGTGCGCGGGCATGGCGCATCACGTTGGTCAACGACTCCTGAAGGATGCGGAACAGGCCGATGGCCTTGGCGTTGCCCAGCGCGGGCGGGCACTCGGGCACCTCGACCAGGCAGGCGACGCCGCTGCGTTCCTCGAAGCGCCGCGCCTGCCACTCCACCGCCGAAGCGATGCCGGCGTCGAGGATCGGCGGGCGTAGCGCCGTGGCCACGTCGCGCACCCGCTGGAACAGTTGGGCGATCAGCCGCTTCATGCTGTCCAGGCGCTGCGCCAGCGCCGGATCGAGCTCGGCGAAGCCCAGCTCGCACATCGAGGTCTCCAGCTTCAGCACGGTCAGCACCTGGCCCAGCTCGTCATGCACCTCGCGCGCGATGTGCGCCTTCTCCTCCTCGCGCACCGTCTCCAGGTGCGCGGCCAGCTGGCGCAATTGCGCGCGCGAGGCATCCAGCTCCAGCTCGATGCGCTTGTTCTCGGTGATGTCCCAGACGATACCGTCCCACACCTGGCGGCCATCCGGCTGGCCACGCACGGAAGCGCGGATATCGGCCCAGCGCACGTCGCCATCGCGATTGAGAATGCGCCCCTGCCATCGCCAGTCCTGGCTTTTCTCCAGCGCCAGCTGCTGGCTGGCCCAGTAGCCGGCCTCGTCATCGGCGTGCACCAGGCTGCGGATGCCCTGCCCCGGCTGCAACAGGCGCTCGGCGGAGTAGCCCACCAGGCGCTGGCTGGCTTCGCTGATATAGGCGACCCGTACCGGCGCCTGCGGCCCGTCGCGCTCCAGGCGAAACACCAAGCCCGGCACGTTGCCCGCCATAGCCTTCAGGCGCGCCTCGCTCTCCTGCAGTTGGGCGCTGGCGCGGCGGCGCTCGGTGATGTCGGCGAGAAAGACCACCAGGTATTCGCGGCTGCCGAAGCGCAGGAAGCTGTAGGTTACCGCCGCCGGAAAGCGCTGGCCGTCGGCGCGCTGCCACTCGCATTCATGCACCTGGCGGTCATCTTCACCCGTGCGCGCGGCCCGCCAACGTGCCAGCCAGGCATCCATGCCCAGCGCCGGGTCGAAGGTTTCCAGCGGCAGGTCGAGCAAGCCACCGGACGAATGCCCGAGCAGCAGTTCGGCGGCCTGATTGGCGTAGCGCACTCGGCTGTCCCAGTTGAGCCAGAGGATGCCGACAGGTGCTGTGATCGAGACAGAACTGCGTCAGCCGCTGCGCTTCCTCGGCCGCCTCGCGCAGCTCGATGTCGCGGCGTGCGGTCTTCAGCCGACTTTCCAGCAGGCCATGCTGACGTCGCTGCCAGGCCAGCATCAGCAGACAGGCCAGCAGCAGTACGCCCAGCAGCAAGGCCAGGCTTCGCCAGTACCCGACCTCGCGTCCGAGGTCGATGCTGCGAGGCTTGAGCCACTGTTCCTGCAGCTGGCCGAACTCCCGAGCCGGGAACTGCCGCAGCGCGGCGTCGAGCACCGCGGCGAGCTCGGGGCTGTCGCGCCGCGAAGCGATCCGCAGCAGCTGCGGGTTGCCCAGGTCGCCGACCACTGCCAGGGCGTCGTATTCGAGCTGTTGCGACAGACGAGCGAACAGCGGCTCGTCGACGACCGCGTAGCTGGCCTTGCCCTCCAGTACCTGGCGCAAGGCATCGGCCTGGCTCGCCGCGGTGAGCACGGTGATATTGGGGTAGTTGCTGGCAAGGAACTCGCTGACCGGCCCAGGCCCCGCCGCGGCAACCAGCTCGCTGGGATGCAGGTATTCCAGGTCGACGGCGCGTGGACCAGCGCGATCACCGACGATCAGCCGCGGGATGCGCAGGAAAGGATCACTGTAGCGCCACAGGCGCAACCCGGCCGGCGTCTGGCGCAGCCCGGGTGCCACGTCGATCCTGCCTTCCAGCGCCGCCTCCTGCAGTGCCGCCTCGTCGTTGAAGCGGCGCCATTGCAGCCGCACCCCGAGTTCGGCGGCAAGCTGTTCCATCAGCTGCACATGGAATCCGGACAGGCGCCGCTGACGCTGGTCATATTCGGCATACGGCGCGCCCATCACCACGCCCACCCGCCATTCGGCATGCTGTTCGAGCCAGGCACGACTGGCGGCATCCAGCGACACGGCGCCAGCGGCAAACGGCGTGGCCAGGCTGAGCAGAAGAAAGAGGCGCAGGGATAGAGCGAACATATATTCACGCGATTGATGGGCGTGCCGACACGCTGTTGTAATGCATAACCCCTGCCGGCGCCAGCGTGGCGCCGGCCGCCATCCGGAGAGAGCCCATGTGCCGCCTGCCCGCTATCGTGCTCCTGCTCAGCGTTGCGCTCGGTGGCAGCCTGCCGTCTGTTGCTCAGGCCCAGGAGCCGGAAGCCGCCGAGCAGACGCCGGCGGATGAGCCAGCCTCCCGCCCGCGTCCGGCCCCGCAGACCCGCGGCGAGGCATTGGCTGCCGGGCTGCAGCGGCAGCTCGAGACGGCGGCGCAGATCGAGCTGGGCGGCGACGACAGGTTTCTTGCCCTCTGGCAGCCAGCCAATACCGCCAAGCCCCGCGGCGTGGTGGTCATCGTGCCGGGCGAAGGCGAGACGGCCGACTGGCCGCGGGCGGTCGGCCCGCTTAGACGGGGCCTGGCGGCACATGGCTGGCATACCCTCAGCCTGACACCCGACGATCCGGAGCTGAGTCCCGGCCCGCGCCTGCCGTCACCCGAGCCATCGGCTGCGGCCGATAAGCCCGCCGGGGACAGCGACAGCGAGACCGAACAGCCTGCTGCGCCGCCCGATTCGGCTGGCTATCTACCCGAACAGACAGCCCCGGCGGACAGTGACGAGCCTGACGCGACTGCAGCCGAGCAGGCGCCGCGGCCCAGCCACGCCGAGCGCATGCAGGCGCGACTGGCGGCCGCCATCGAACATGCCCGGACCTTGCAGGCACCGACGATCACCCTGCTCGGCCATGGTACGGGGGCTTACTGGGCTGCCCGCTACCTCGCGCAGACACCGTCGAAGGAGATCGCCCAGCTGGTCCTGATCGATCCGCGCGCGCCGGCAGACGCCGAGAAAGCCTTGGATGATGATCTGGCGAAGCTGACGGTCGGCATCGGCGACTTCCACACTGGCGACCGCCCGGTTGCCCAGCGGCAGGCCATGCAGCGACGCAACGCCATGCGCCGCGCCGGACATCCGGATTATCGACAGGTTGCCCTGCCGAACCTGGAAGGTGATCGCTACGGCGATCAGGAGCAGCTGGTGCGCCGGGTGCGCGGCTGGCTCGAGCGCAAGCCGGTGCGCTGAGCGCCTCAGCGAAAGCCGCGGCGCTCACGGATCAGTGCATAAGCGCTGTGCAGCTCGCGGGTGCGCTCGGTCGCTTCGCGAACCTGCGCCGGGCTCGCTCCCGCGCCGGCCTGCTTGTCCGGGTGATGCTTGCTCAGCAGCCGGCGATACGCCCGTTTGATCAGCTGCGGGTCGCTGTCCTGACGCACGCCCAGTAGCTGCAGGGCCTGCTCGTAGGCTCCTCCTCGCCCGGCCGGCGCCTCGTTGCGCCGCGCTGCGCCCTGATCGAGCGCGGCCACCTCCGCAGCATCCCAACCCAGCCACTTGCCCCAGAGCAACACCAGCTCATGCTCCCGGGCGCCCATGCTTCCCTGTGCCCGCGCCATGCGCCAGCAGGCCTGGATCAGGCGGCGGCCTTCTTCACGCTGACCGCGGAGCCGCTGCAGGGTCACACGCAAGCCGTCGCCGCTGGCCTTGCCGCGATTGAACGCGGCGATGGCCAGCTGCTGCGCCGCTGCATCGAGGCCCTGGCGGCGCATCTCCTCGCGTGCTGCCTGGATATGAGCAGGACTGACACGCCCGCCGCTCTTGGCCAGGCGACCTAGCAAGAAGAACAGCAGCTCGTTGCCCTTCAGCACCGGTTTGCCGGCCAGCCGCTCGCGCAGGCTGGCCCATGAGTCGAGCCCCAGACGGCGATCCAGCACCTGGCCCAGCAGACCGCCGAGCAGGGCACCGGGAATGCTGGCGAGCAACCAGCCGATCAACAGCCCCAGCAGGGTAATGGGCCAGAACATCTCAGCGCCGCGCCTCGAGTATCCGTTCGACTTCCGCCAGCCGTTCGTGGGTGCCGACGTCGATCCAGATGCCTGCGAAACGCTCGCCGCTCACCTGCTGGTCGGCCATGGCACGCCGCAACAGGGGGGCGAGCTTGAAGGCACCGGCCTGACAGCCTTCGAACAAGGCAGGATGCAGCACCGAGATGCCGCTGTAGGTCAGCGCGTCGCCCTCTCCTTCGGCTGTCGCGACACGCTCGGCGGCCAGGCGGAAATCGCCGCCGGGGTTGTGAGGCGGATTGTCGACCAGCACCAGGTGGGCCAGCCCATCGAGCGGTTTGCGTAGCCGGGCGAAATCGTAGTCGGTCCAGATATCGCCGTTGACCACCAGGAATGGCTCATCGCCAAGCAGGCCCAGGGCCCGGTGGATTCCGCCGCCGGTCTCCAGCGGCTCGCCTTCGGCCGAATAGCGGATCGCCACGCCGAAGCGGCTGCCATCTCCGAGATAGTCCTCGATCTGCTGGCCGAGCCAGGCATGGTTGATCACCAGCTCGTCGAAGCCGGCGGTCGCCAGGGCACGAACGTGATACTCGATCAGCGGCACGCCGGCGGCGCGCACCAGCGGCTTGGGCGTATGCAGGGTCAAGGGGCGCAGGCGCTCGCCCTTGCCCGCGGCGAGGATCATGGCCTTCATGCCTGCGGCGCCTTTGGCAGCTCGGCGATCAGCTGCCGCAACTCGCCCAGCTCCGGCCGCCGCGCCAGCACGGCCTCGATATAGGCGAAGAAACGCGGCACATCGGCGAGATAACGGGGCTTGCCGTCGCGATGGCAGATTCGCGCGAAGATGCCGATCACCTTGAGGTGACGTTGCACCCCCATCAGATCGCTGGCGCGCAGGAATTCCTCGAACGACTCGGGCAGCGCCACGCCCGCCGCACGGGCACGGCCCCAATAGACCTCCAGCCACGCTCGTACCTGCGGCTCGGGCCAGCTGAGGAAGGCGTCCTTGAACAGCGAGGTGATGTCGTAGCTGACCGGGCCGAGCACCGCGTCCTGAAAGTCCAGGATGCCAGGGTTGGGCTCACTGATCATCAGGTTGCGCGGCATGTAGTCGCGATGCACCAGAACCCGTGGTTGCGCCAGGGCCGAGTCGATCAGCAGCCGGCAGATGCGCTCCCACGCGTCCTGCTGTGCTTCGCTGAGCGCATGGCCCAGGTGGCGCTGCACGTACCATTCGGGAAACAGCTGCAGTTCGCGCCGCAGCAAGGCCTCGTCATAGGCCGGCATCGCCTGCGCGACCGGCTGCAGCTGGAACTTGAGCAGCGCCTCGATGGCATCATCGAACAGCTTGTCTGCGTTACCCGCGTCGATCACGTCCAGATAGGTCTGACGTCCGAGGTCGGTCAGCAGCAGAAAGCCGCGCTGCAGGTCAGCAGCCAGCACCTGCGGTACATGCACACCGGCTTCGTCCAGCATCTGCGCCACCTTGACGAAGGGACGGCAGTCTTCCTGAGGTGGCGGCGCGTCCATCACGATCAGGCTGCGCTCGCCGCCTTGCCAGCGGAAGTAACGACGAAAACTGGCATCGCTGCTCGCCGCGGTGAGCTCCGCGGTCGGTACTTCGCCCCAGCCGCAACGGGCGAAGAGTTCCGGTAGTTGCTGGTCCAGCCAGGCGCTGAGGTCCAGCAGACGTTGATCTTGATGCGGCATCCAGGGGGTCTCCACGGCGCTAGCCGATAGGCGGGTCATGCTTTATTATCCTGCATCTTTCTCAGCCCATCGAGAGGCGTGCGGCCCAGCCGGCCGATGGCTCGCCGCAAGCACGGACCAAAAAACAAGATGGCAGTCAAATACCCCGCGTTTCGTAAAAAATTCCCTCTATTGGTTACTGGCGGTCTGCTCGCATTGCAACCGGTAGCTGTTCCTTTTGTTTTCGCCGCCGAACAGTTCGCCTGCCAGCCAGACGCATCCGGGGGCTGGAACTGCGCCTCCAACGCGGCCAGCCCCGCTCTGCCTCCGCGCCCGGCCCATAGCGGCAGCGCCGTGAGCACTGTGGCCACTGCCAAGCCAGGCACTGCCCAGGCGCAGCAGCCGACAGCCACGACCAAACTGGTCACCGAGAGCAAGGGCCGCGCGCTGGCCTCACGCAGTGCCGACTACAGCCATCTGGACTGGGTGCCGCGTGATCAGCTGACACCCGCTCAGCTCGCCGAAACCGGCCCGTACTGCGCAGGCACCTATATCGAGCCTGACCGTCCCGGCAAATTCGACACCACGCCGATGAGCGAAGCGCCAACCTACGTGTCGGCCAAGGCCACCCGCTACGAGCAGGAGCAGGAAATCGCCACCCTCGCTGGCGATGTGGTTCTGCGCCAGGGCAGCATCCAGGTCGAGGCGGATGAAGCCAGCCTGCACCAGCTGGAGAACCGCGGCGAGCTGACCGGCAACGTCCGTCTGCGTGACCGCAATGCGCTGATGGTGGGGGATCGCGCGGAAATCTTTCTCGACAACGGCGAAGCCAAGGTCGAGAACGCCGAGTATGTGGTGCACTCGGGCAAGGTGCGCGGCAGCGCGCTCTATGCCAAGCGCGAGGAAACCGCGATCATCCGGCTCAAGGACGGTACCTACACCCGCTGCGAGCCGGGCGAGAACACCTGGCATCTGCAGGGCAACAACGTGACGCTGAACCCGGCGACCGGCTTCGGCTCGGCGACCAACGTGACGCTGCGGGTGAAGGACGTACCGGTGTTCTACACCCCGTACATCTACTTCCCGATCGATGATCGTCGCCAGTCCGGCTTTCTCGCCCCGAGCATCGGCTCGTCGAGCGACACCGGGTTCTCGCTGCAGACGCCTTACTACTTCAACCTGGCACCGAACTTCGACGCCACGCTGTATCCGCACCTGATGACCGACCGCGGCCTGCTGATGGAAGGCGAGTTCCGCTACCTGACCCGCAGCAGCGAGGGGCAGTTCGGCGCGGCCTATCTGGACGACAGCAACGACGATCGCAAGCTGCAGTCCGAGTATGAAGACCAGCGCTGGATGTACAGCTGGCAGCACCGCACCGGCCTGGACTCGCGCTGGCTCGCCGAGGTCGACTACACCGACATCAGCGACCCATACTACTTTCAGGACCTGGACACCAACCTGAATATTTCCACCAAGGAGCACCTGGACCAGCGTGGCACGCTCACCTACCGCGGCGATAACTACACCGCGCGACTGAATGCCCATGCCTACGAGCGCGCCACGGTGGCCGACATCACGCCTTACGAGCGTCTGCCACAGCTGACCCTGGACGGGCGCCTGCCTTTCCAGCCGGGCGGCCTGAACTTCGCTTACAAGACCGAGTTCGTCAGCTTCCAGCGCAGCCTGCGCGAAGGTTTTTTTACGGACGAGAACGGCAATACAGGGCAGGCCGAGCACCGCTGGTATGATGATCGCTTGACCGGCCTGACCCGTGCCGAGGGCGAACGCCTCCACCTGGAACCTGGGGTCAGCCTCCCGCTGAACTGGTCGTGGGGCTTCGTCAAGCCGTCGCTCAAGTACGCCTACACCCAGTACGACCTGGACCTGGACGGCCGCGGCCAGAGCACGCTGGCGAGCTACGAATCCTTCGACAGCAGCCAGAACCGCAGCGTGCCGATTTTCAGCGTCGACAGCGGCCTGTATCTCGATCGCAACACCCAGTGGTTCGGCAAGGACTATCGTCAGACCCTCGAGCCACGCCTGTTCTATCTCTATGTGCCGGAGGAGGATCAGGACGATATTCCGATCTTCGATACCGGCGAGAGCAGCTTCAGCTATTCATCGCTCTGGCGCGAGAACCGTTTCTCCGGCAAGGACCGCATCGGCGATGCCAATCAGGTTTCGCTCGGCGTCACCAGCCGCTGGGTCGAACCCAACGGTTTCGAGCGCCAGCGCTTCAGCATTGGCCAGGCGTTCTACTTCGAAGACCGCAAGGTTCAACTGCGCGGCATCGATTACCGCACGCGCTCCAGTGCCACCGCCGACGTATCGCCGTATGCGCTGGAGTACATGTACCGCTACAACCAAGACTGGCGCTTCACCTCGACCTTCAACTGGGATCCGGACAGCCACAGCACCCGCTCCGGCAGTGCCATGTGGCATTACCAGCCGGCCGACAACCCGGGCAAGATCGTCAATCTCGGTTATCGCTATCGCAACGACACCATGCGCTTCGACCAGGCGACCGGTGAATGGACCTATGGCGGCGACTACGGCACCCCGGGCACGCCGGAGTACATCAAGGACTACTACAAGATCAACCAGCACGACTTCTCGGTCATCTGGCCGGTGGTCCCGCAATGGAGCGTCATCGCCCGCTGGCAGCATGACTACAGCCGCAGCCGTACCCTGGAAGCCTTCGGTGGCTTCGAATACGACAGTTGCTGCTGGAAGCTGCGCCTGATCAATCGCTACTGGATCGACTACCACGAGACCAGCCTCAACCCCGACCGCAACGACGAGCCGGACCGCGGCATCTTCCTGCAGATCGTCCTCAAGGGACTCGGCGGCGTAGTCGGCAATGCGACCGAAACTTTCCTCGACGAAGGCATCCAAGGCTACCGTGAACGTGAAGACCAAGCTTTCTGAAGTACTGCGCCCGCTCGCGCTCGGCGCACTGCTGCTGAGCGGTGCGACCCTCGCGCCTGCGGCCCTAGCCCAGGTTCAACCACTGGATCGCGTGGTGGCGATCGTCGATAACGACGTCATCATGCAGAGCCAGTTGAATCAGCGCATGCGCGAGGTCCAGCAGACCATCGAGAAGCGCGGCGCCGATGCGCCGCCGACCGACGTGCTGCAACAACAGGTGCTCGAGCGCCTGATCACCGAGAATTTGCAGCTGCAGATCGGTGAGCGCTCCGGCATCCGCATCTCCGACGAAGAACTCAACCAGGCCATGGGCACCATCGCCCAGCGCAACAACATGTCGCTGGAGCAGTTCCGCGAGGCGCTGGCCCGTGACGGCCTGAGTCTGGAAACCGCCCGCGAGCAGATCCGCCGCGAGATGGTCATCAGCCGTGTGCGTCAGCGCCGCGTCGCCGAGCGTATCCAGGTGTCCAACCAGGAGGTGCAGAACTTCCTCGCGTCGGATCTCGGCAAGCTGCAGCTGTCCGAGGAATACCACCTGGCCAATATCCTCATCGCCGTGCCGGAAGGTGCCGACTCGGCCACCATCCAGGCTGCCGAGCGCACGGCCATGGACACCTATCAACAGCTACAGCAGGGCGCGGACTTCGCCCGCCTGGCCGTGTCCCGCTCGGGCAGCGAGAACGCGCTGGAAGGTGGCGACATGGGTTGGCGCAAGGCCGCCCAGCTGCCACCACCGTTCGACACAGAAGTACGCGAGCTGTCGGTCGGCGAAGTGACCCAGCCGGTGCGTACGCCGCCGGGCTTCATCATGCTCAAGCTGCTGGACAAGCGTGGTGGCGAAACGCAGGTGCGCGACGAAGTACATGTGCGTCACATCCTGATCAAGCCCAGCGCGATCCGCAGCGACGAAGAAGCCCGTCTGCTGGTGCAGCGTCTGCGTGACCGCATCAATGCCGGCGAAGATTTCGCTCAGCTGGCCAGGAGCTTCTCAGAGGACCCGGGTTCGGCTCTCAACGGTGGCGACCTGAACTGGATCGATCCGGCTTCGCTGGTGCCCGAGTTCCGTGAAGTCATGGCAAACACCCCCAGTGGCGAGCTGTCCCAGGTATTCAAGTCGCCCTATGGTTGGCACATCCTCGAGGTGCTCGGCCGCCGCGCCACCGATGCCAGCGAGCAGTTCCGCGAGCAACAGGCGCTGAGCCTGCTGCGCAACCGCAAGTACGATGAAGAGCTGCAGGCCTGGCTGCGCCAGATCCGTGACGAGGCCTACGTCGAGGTCAAGCTCTAAGCTGCACGCGGTACCTACACGCAACAGCAATGCGGGGTGATGGCCTGAGGGTCGCCACCCCGTTTTCATTTCCGGCGGATCACTGCCCGATGCCTAGCGGAGAATCTCGATGCCCACGTCCCGCCCCTTCGTTCTGACGCCCGGCGAACCGGCCGGCATCGGCCCGGATCTGTGCCTGTTGCTGGCACGCCAGGCGCAACCGCGGCCACTGGTGGCCATCGCCAGCCGCGCGCTGCTGGCCCAGCGCGCCGAACAGCTGGGGCTGAGCATCGAACTGCGCGATGCCGGACCGCAGGACTGGCCCGGCGAGCCCGCGCCAGCCAACTGTCTGTACGTCTGGGACACACCGCTCGCCACTGCGGTGACGGCAGGCCAGCTCGACCCGCGCAATGCTCACTATGTACTGGAGACGTTGACCCGCGCCGGACGCGGCTGCCTGGACGGCAGTTTCGCCGGCATGATCACCGCCCCGGTGCACAAGGGCGTGATCAACGAAGCCGGCATTCCCTTCTCGGGACACACCGAATTTCTCGCCGAGCTGACCCACACCGAACAGGTGGTGATGATGCTCGCCACGCGCGGCCTGCGTGTGGCGCTGGTAACCACCCACCTGCCGCTCAGGGATGTCGCCGATGCGATCACCGCCGAGCGTCTGCAGCGGGTCACGCGCATCCTGCACGCGGACCTGGTGAGCAAGTTCGGTATCGCCCGCCCACGCATTCTGGTCTGTGGCCTGAATCCCCATGCCGGGGAAGGCGGCCACCTGGGGCGCGAGGAAATCGAAGTCATCGAGCCGACGCTGGCGGGTCTGCGCGAGGAGGGCATCGAGCTGATCGGCCCACTGCCCGCCGACACGTTGTTCACCCCCAAGCACCTCGAACACTGCGATGCAGTGCTGGCGATGTATCACGATCAGGGCCTGCCGGTGCTCAAGTACAAGGGCTTCGGCGCAGCGGTCAACGTCACCCTCGGCCTGCCGATCGTACGCACCTCTGTGGACCACGGCACCGCCCTGGACCTTGCCGGGACCGGCCGCGTCGACATCGGCAGCCTGCAGGTCGCGCTGGAAACGGCCTATCAGATGTCGGGCGCCGCTTAGGAAGCCGGTCCACCCCGGCATCCGTCTCGCAATGGGTGCCGGCCCGGCGACTCAGCTGGTAAGCTTCGCACCTTTCATTTTTCGCTTTACGCTCTTGCTTGACGCTTGCGGCTTGAAGCCTGGAGCTGCCTTCATGTCCGACTACCAACACCGCGCGCGCAAACGCTTCGGCCAGAACTTCCTGCACGACGCCGGCGTGATCCACCGCATTCTGCGGGCGATCCACGCCAAGCCGGGTGAGCGACTGGTGGAGATCGGTCCCGGGCAAGGTGCCCTCACCGAAGGGCTGCTCGACAGCGGCGCCCAGCTGGATGTCGTCGAGCTCGACCTGGACCTGATCCCCATCCTGCAGGCCAAGTTCGCCGGGCGCGAGAACTTCAACCTGAACCAGGGCGACGCCCTGAAGTTCGACTTCAGCCGGCTCAGCCAGGAGCCGGCCAGCCTGCGCATCGTCGGCAACCTGCCCTACAACATCTCGACCCCGCTGATCTTCCACCTGCTCGAACACGCCCAGCTGATCCGTGACATGCACTTCATGCTGCAGAAGGAAGTGGTCGAGCGATTGGCCGCGCAACCTGGCGGGGGTGATTGGGGGCGGCTGTCGATCATGGTGCAGTATCACTGCCGGGTGGAGCATCTGTTCAACGTCGGCCCGGGCGCCTTCAACCCGGCACCGAAGGTCGATTCGGCGATCGTTCGCCTGGTGCCGCACGAGACGCTGCCTCATCCGGCGCGGGATCACCGCCAGCTCGAGCGCGTCGTGCGCGAGGCGTTCAATCAACGGCGCAAGACCCTGCGCAACACCCTCAAGGGCCTGCTGGATGCCGAAGCCATCGAGGCAGCGGGCGTAGATGGCAGTCTGCGCCCCGAACAGCTGGACCTGGCGGCCTTCGTCCGCCTTTCCGATCAACTGACCGAGCGCAGCTAGGGCATCCGCCCTGGCGCCTCCCGCGAGCTGACCATGACCGAAGACCCACGCTACCGCATCGACGTCAGCGTCACGCCCCGCTATCTGGCCGCGCAATCCGAGCCGGAACAAAACCGCTATGCCTTTGCCTACACCGTAACCATCGAGAACAAAGGCGAGGTGGCGGCGCAGCTGCTGTCGCGACACTGGATCATCACCGACGGCGACGGCCACGTGCAGGAAGTGCGTGGCGCCGGCGTCATCGGCGAACAACCGTTGATCGCACCGGGCGAGCACCACGTCTACACCAGCGGAACGTTGCTGCCGACCTGTGTCGGCAGCATGCAGGGCAGCTATCAGATGGTGGCCGAGGACGGTCACAGCTTCGATGCCGTCATCGCACCGTTCCGCCTTGCCGTACCCGGAGCATTGCATTGACCACCTATGCCGTCGGCGACCTGCAGGGTTGCCTCGAACCCCTGACCTGCCTTCTGGAGCGGGTCGACTTCAGCCCCTCGCGGGATTGTCTGTGGCTGGCCGGTGATCTGGTCAACCGCGGGCCGCAGTCGCTGGAAGCCCTGCGTTTCGTGCGCGACCTCGAATCCTCCGCGATCACCGTGCTGGGCAACCACGACCTGCACCTGCTGGCGGTGGCCCATAACATCGAGCGCATGCGCAAGTCCGACACCCTGCAGGCGATCCTCGACGCTCCGGATCGCACCGACCTGATCGACTGGTTGCGCCAGCAGAAACTCATTCACTATGACGCCGAACGGCATACCGCCATGGTGCACGCCGGCATCCCGCCGCAGTGGTCGCTGGAAAAGGCCCTGCGTCGCGCCGCCGAGGTTGAGCAGGCGCTGCAGGACGACGCATTGCTGCTGCCCTTCCTCGACGGCATGTATGGCAACCAGCCGGCGAAGTGGAACAAGGAGCTGCACGGAGTGCCGCGCCTGCGCCTGATCACGAACTACTTCACCCGCATGCGCTTCTGCAAGGCCGACGGCACGCTCGACCTGGACGCCAAGGAAGGTGCCGACAGCGCGCCAGCCGGCTACGCGCCCTGGTTCAGTCACGCCAGCCGCAAGACCCGCAACGTCAAGCTGATCTTCGGCCACTGGGCCGCACTGGAAGGCCAGTGCGACGAGCCGAACGTCTTCGCGCTGGACACCGGCTGCGTCTGGGGCAACGCCATGACCCTGATGAACCTCGACAGCGGCGAAATGCATCGCTGCGAATGCGAACACGGGAAACCCGCATGACCGACTTCAAACGCATCCCGCCGGAACAGGCCCACGCCATGCGCAATGCAGGCGCGGTCATCGTCGATATCCGCGACCCGCACAGCTTTGCCAACGGCCATATCAGCGGCTCGCGGCACCTGGACAACCATTCGCTGCCGGACTTCATCGCTGCGGCCGACCTCGACCATCCACTGATCGTTACCTGCTATCACGGCCACTCCAGCCAGAGCGCCGCCGCCTACCTGGTCAACCAAGGCTTCTCCGAGGTCTACAGCCTCGACGGTGGCTTCGAGCTCTGGCGCCATACCTACCCCAGCGACGTCGAGCACGACGAACAACAGTAAAAAATTATTTCGCCTCAACGCCGCGTCATCCGCGGCCCAGACGCTGTTGTCAGCCGAACGGCAGCGCCGAAAACCCCTCGCGCACCTTGACCTTGCCGAATCCGAACTATCCTTGAGTTCAGGCCATCCAAATAAACGAAGCCGGGAAACGGCTGACGGAATTCAGGGTTTCGACCATTAGGTGTTCGGGGGAACTCCACTGGCCGCCACTTCGGCCGTGCTCCAGAGTGCCTGATGACGCGCCTATTCGTGCATCGATCGAGGTGAAGTCATGAGCATTTTCAGCCACTTCCAGCAACGTTTCGAAGCGACCCGCCAGGAGGAATATTCACTCCAGGAATACCTCGATCTGTGCAAGGCGGACCCACGAACCTACGCCAGCGCAGCCGAGCGCCTGCTGATGGCGATCGGCGAGCCCGAACTGGTGGACACTTCCACCGACGCACGACTGTCGCGCATCTTCTCCAACAAGGTGATCCGCCGTTATCCGGCCTTCGAGGATTTCCATGGCATGGAGGAATGCATCGACCAGATCGTCTCCTACTTCCGCCACGCCGCACAGGGCCTGGAAGAGAAGAAGCAGATCCTCTATCTCCTCGGCCCGGTGGGTGGCGGTAAGTCGTCGCTGGCCGAAAAGCTCAAGCAACTGATGGAACGCGTGCCCTTCTACGCCATCAAGGGCTCGCCGGTCTTCGAATCGCCGTTGGGGCTGTTCAACCCGGTGGAGGACGCGCAGATCCTCGAGGAGGACTACGGCATCCCGCCGCGCTACCTGAACTCGATCATGTCGCCCTGGGCCACCAAGCGCCTGCAGGAATTCGGCGGCGACATTTCCAAGTTCCGCGTGGTCAAGCTTTATCCGTCGATCCTCAACCAGATCGCCGTGGCCAAGACCGAGCCGGGTGACGAGAACAACCAGGACATCTCTTCGCTGGTGGGCAAGGTGGATATCCGCAAGCTCGAGGAATTCCCGCAGAACGATGCCGACGCCTACAGCTACTCGGGCGCGCTGTGCCGGGCCAACCAGGGCCTTATGGAATTCGTCGAGATGTTCAAGGCGCCGATCAAAGTCTTGCACCCGCTGCTGACCGCGACTCAGGAGGGCAACTACAACAGCACCGAGGGCCTGGGCGCGATTCCCTACAGCGGCATCCTGCTGGCCCACTCCAACGAGTCGGAGTGGCACAGCTTCCGCAACAACAAGAACAACGAGGCCTTCATCGACCGCATCTACATCGTCAAGGTGCCGTACTGCCTGCGCGTCTCGGATGAGATCAAGATCTACGACAAGCTGCTGGCCAACAGCTCGCTGTCCAGGGCTCATTGCGCGCCGGACACGCTGAAGATGCTCGCGCAGTTCTCGGTGCTGTCGCGCCTGAAGGAGCCAGAGAACTCCAACATCTATTCGAAGATGCGCGTCTATGACGGCGAGAACCTCAAGGACACCGACCCCAAGGCCAAGTCGATCCAGGAATACCGCGATGCCGCTGGCGTCGACGAGGGCATGAACGGACTTTCCACCCGTTTCGCCTTCAAGATTCTTTCCAAAGTGTTCAACTTCGACCCCCACGAGATCGCCGCGAACCCGGTGCACCTGCTCTACGTGCTGGAGCAGCAGATCGAGCAGGAACAGTTCCCCGCCGAGGTGCGCGAGCGCTACCTGCGCTTCATCAAGGAGTACCTGGCGCCGCGCTACATCGAGTTCATCGGCAAAGAGATCCAGACCGCCTACCTCGAGTCGTACAGCGAGTACGGGCAGAACATCTTCGATCGCTACGTGCTGTACGCCGACTTCTGGATTCAGGATCAGGAATACCGCGATCCGGAGACCGGCGAAATCCTCAACCGCGTGGCGCTCAATGAAGAGCTGGAAAAAATCGAGAAGCCAGCCGGCATCAGCAACCCGAAGGATTTCCGCAACGAGATCGTCAACTTCGTGCTGCGCGCCCGCGCCAACAACAACGGCAAGAACCCGTCGTGGCTGTCCTACGAGAAGCTGCGCGTGGTGATCGAGAAGAAGATGTTCTCCAACACCGAGGACCTGCTGCCGGTCATCAGCTTCAACGCCAAGGCCAGCAAGGAAGACCAGAAGAAGCACAACGATTTCGTCGTGCGCATGGTTGAGCGCGGCTATACCGAGAAGCAGGTTCGCCTGCTCTCCGAGTGGTATCTGCGGGTGCGTAAATCGCAGTAAGCGGCTGGAAGCCTGAAGCCGGGAACGGAACGCTCCGCTTCCGACTTCGGGTCTATGCTTTTCAGCCTAGCCCGGAGGGCCTATGAGCTACGTGATCGACCGTCGCCTGAATGGCAAGAACAAAAGCACGGTGAACCGCCAGCGCTTCCTGCAGCGGTACCGTGGGCACATCAAGAAAGCGGTGGAGGAAGCCGTTGGCCGTCGTTCCATCACCGATATGGAACACGGCGAACAGATCAGCATCCCCGGACGCGACATCGATGAGCCGGTACTTCACCACGGCCGCGGCGGACGCCAGACCATCGTCCACCCCGGCAACAAGGAGTTTGTCGCCGGCGAGCGCATTCCAAGGCCGCAGGGTGGCGGCGGTGGGCAAGGCGCAGGCCAGGCCAGCAACAGCGGCGAAGGCATGGATGACTTCGTCTTTCAGATCACCCAGGAGGAATTTCTCGACTTCATGTTCGAGGACCTGGAGCTGCCCAACCTGGTCAAGCGTCACCTTACCGGCACGGACACCTTCAAGACGGTACGCGCCGGCATCGCCAACGAAGGCAACCCGTCGCGCATCAACATCGTCCGCACCCTGCGTTCGGCCCATGCACGCCGCATTGCGCTATCGGGCAGCAGCCGTGCCCAGCTCAGGGCGCTGAAGGCCGAGCTGGAACGGCTGCGCCTGGAGGAGCCGCACAATTTCGGCGACATCAAGGCTGCCGAAGAAGAGATCGAACGGCTCAAGGCGCGCATCAACCGCGTGCCATTTCTGGACACCTTCGATCTCAAGTACAACCTGCTGGTCAAGCATCCCAACCCCAGCTCAAAGGCGGTGATGTTCTGCCTGATGGACGTTTCCGGTTCGATGACCCAGTCCACCAAGGACATCGCCAAGCGCTTCTTCATCCTGTTGTACCTGTTCCTCAAGCGGAACTACGACAAGATCGACGTGGTATTCATTCGCCACCACACCAGCGCCAAGGAAGTGGACGAGGAAGAGTTCTTCTACTCACGCGAAACCGGCGGCACCATCGTTTCCAGCGCGCTGAAGATGATGCAGGAGATCATGGCCGAGCGTTATCCGGCCAACGAATGGAACATCTACGCCGCGCAAGCTTCCGACGGCGACAACTGGAACGACGATTCGCCGCTGTGCCGCGATATCCTGATCAACCAGATCATGCCGTTCGTGCAGTACTTCACCTACGTCGAAATCACCCCGCGCGAACACCAGGCGCTCTGGTACGAGTACAACCAGGTCGCCGAAGCCTTTTCCGATGCGTTCGCCCAACAGCAACTGGTGAGCGCCGCGGACATCTATCCGGTGTTCCGCGAACTCTTCCAGCGGCGCATGACCAGCTGAGGTGTGCAGCATGAAACGACAGCCCATTTCCACCGGCTCGGAATGGACCTTCGACCTGATCCGGCAGTACGACCGCGAGATCGGCCGCATCGCCGAACGCTACGCGCTGGATACCTATCCGAACCAGATCGAGGTGATTACCGCCGAGCAGATGATGGACGCCTATGCGTCGGTGGGCATGCCGCTGGGCTATCACCACTGGTCCTACGGCAAGCAGTTCCTGCATACCGAAAAGCACTACAAGCGTGGCCAGATGGGGCTGGCCTACGAGATCGTGATCAACTCCGACCCCTGCATTGCCTACCTCATGGAAGAGAACACCATGTGCATGCAGGCACTGGTGATTGCCCATGCGAGCTACGGCCACAACAGTTTCTTCAAGGGCAACTACCTGTTCCGCACCTGGACCGACGCCAGCTCGATCATCGACTACCTGGTGTTCGCCAAGCAGTACATCATGCAGTGCGAGGAACGCCACGGCATCGATGCGGTGGAAGACCTGCTCGACTCGTGCCACGCGCTGATGAACTACGGCGTCGACCGCTACAAGCGCCCCTACCCCATCTCTGCCGAGGAAGAACGGCGGCGACAGAAGGACCGCGAGGAGCATCTGCAGCGGCAGATCAACGATCTCTGGCGAACCATTCCCAAGGGCGCCGACAAGGGCGACGGGCAGGCCGGGAACCAGCGCTTCCCGGCCGAGCCGCAGGAGAACATTCTCTATTTCATCGAGAAACACGCCCCTTTGTTGGAGCCGTGGCAGCGCGAGGTGGTGCGCATCGTGCGCAAGATCGCGCAGTACTTCTACCCGCAGCGCCAGACCCAGGTGATGAACGAGGGCTGGGCTACCTTCTGGCACTACACCCTGCTCAATGACCTCTACGACGAAGGACTGGTCACCGACGGCTTCATGATGGAGTTCCTGCAGTCGCATACCAGCGTGATCTACCAGCCAGGCTTCGACAGCCCCTACTACAGCGGCATCAACCCCTACACCCTGGGCTTCGCCATGTACCAGGACATCCGCCGGATCTGCGAGAACCCGACCGAAGAGGACAAGCGCTGGTTCCCGGACATCGCCGGCAGCGACTGGCTGACCACTGTGAAATTCGCCATGAACAACTTCAAGGACGAGAGCTTCATCCTGCAATTCCTCTCGCCCAAGGTGATCCGCGATTTGAAGCTGTTCAGTATTCTCGACGACGACCGCAAGGACGAACTGCTGGTGCCGGCGATCCACGACGAAAGTGGCTACCACACCATTCGCGAATTGCTCGCGGCGCAGTACAACCTCGGCAACCGCGAACCCAACGTGCAGGTGTGGAACGTCGATCGCCGCGGTGATCGCTCGCTGACCCTGCGTCACATGCAGCATGACCGCAAGCCGCTGGGCGCATCCACCGACGAGGTACTCAAGCATCTGCACCGGCTGTGGGGGTTCGACGTGCACCTGCAATCGATGCAGGACGACAAGCTGGTCAACACCCATCACATGCCCCCTCGCGCCAGCAACGAGGCGGAGACCGACAGCCGCTTCCCCGGCATGAACTTCGCCTGACCGACGTCGCGGGCAACGCCCGCGGCCCCTTCCTCAGCACCAATCTGTGGCCATACGGCCGATATCCTTTATCCTCCGCGCCTACGGAGGTGGTTATGCAGATCTACAAAGTCGGCGGCGCGGTGCGTGATCGCCTGTTGGGGCGCGCGGTCATTGAAGTGGACTGGGTGGTGGTCGGCGCCACCCCGGAGGTAATGCAGGCCCAGGGCTTTCGCCCGGTGGGCGCAGACTTTCCGGTGTTCCTGCATCCGCAGAGCGGCGAGGAGTACGCCCTGGCCCGTACCGAGCGCAAGAGCGGCCGCGGTTATGGCGGCTTCACCTTCCATGCCAGCCCCGAGGTCACCCTCGAGGAGGATCTGCAGCGACGCGACCTCACCATCAATGCCATTGCCGAAGACGAGCAGGGGCAATTGATCGACCCCTACGGCGGCCAGCGTGATCTGCAGGCCCGACTGCTGCGCCACGTGTCGCCGGCCTTCGCCGAAGACCCGCTGCGAGTGCTGCGCGTGGCGCGCTTCGCCGCGCGTTACGCCGAGCTCGGCTTCCGCATCGCCGACGAAACCCTTGAGCTGATGCGTCAGCTGGCGCGCTCCGGCGAGCTGTCGGCACTCACCGCCGAACGCAGCTGGAAGGAGATCTCCCGCGCCTTGATGGAGCCGCGCCCGGATGTCTTCATTCAGGTACTGCAAGCCTGTCACGCCCTACCGGAGCTGTTCCCCGAACTGGCTGCCAGTTTCGAGGAGCAGAGCGCATATGGCGAAGCATTGCTCGGCGCACTGCGGCGCTGTGCGAAGCACGCCCAGCCACTGCCGGTACGCTGGACCTGCCTGCTGCTCGGCAGCGCCGGACCAGCCGCCAGCCAGGAGGCACGCCTGCAGGCCATCGCCGCCCTGAACCAGCGCTGCAAGGCGCCGCGGGATTGCCAGGAACTGGCGATGCTGTTCGGCCGCTACCATCAGGACGCACTCGATGCGCGCACGCTGCCCGCCGAGGCATTGCTCGACATGCTGCAGCACTTCGATATCTATCGCCGCCCGGAACGCTTCGAGCACTTCATCGCGGCCTGCGAAATGACCGCCCCGGCAGACGGCGCCGCGCAATCCTTACCCCAGGTCGACTACCTGCGGGCGGCGGCGAAAACAGCTCGTGACGTCGCGATCAAACCGCTGCTGGAACAAGGCCACCAGGGCGCCGAACTGGGCAAGGCACTCGCCGCTGCCCGACTCGAGGCGCTGCGGCGGCATTGCCAGCAGAATGCGAATAACGGCTAGTCAGGCACAACGCGGCGGGTGGGCGCGGACCAGCTCCGGGGGCGTGAGCTCCGCGCCGCGCCACTGGAAGGGCACCGGCCAGAGCTGTTGGTCGATGGTCGATTGCGCCCACAGCTCGGCAAAGCTGGCATCCGCGGCGGGATGCCGTACGGTCGGGGCCAGCAGCGCCAGCGGCCAGAGCACGAAGGCGTTCTTGAGAATCTCCGCACGCGGCAGCAGCAAACCGTGGAAATTGCCGACCAGCTCGCCATAGAGCAGCACGTCGATATCCAGTGGCAATCCCTTGCGATCCGGCGCGTAACGCCCGTTGTCCGCCTCGATGAACTTGAGCCGCCGGTCCAGCTCGGTCAGCGGCAGCTCGGTATCGCCGGCGACCACGAGGTTGTAGAAGTTGTCGCCCTTGTAGCCCACCGCCAGACTCTCGAACACCGGCGAACAACGCATGTTCACCAGCAGCTCTGCCAGCGCATCGAGGCCGGCATGCAGATGGGGCTCACGCTGGACATTGCTGCCCAGGCCGAGCAGCACCGGAGTTAGCGACATCCGCGTTCGATCTCCACGCCCAGCGCACGGGCGCGCGCATTGACGCCGGGCTTGGTGACCCGCAGGCGCAGCCAGAGAATGCCGAACTCGCTCATCAGGCGCTGCGCCAGGCGTTCGGCGAAGGTCTCGACCAGCTCGAAGCGCGCCTCGGCAGCGAACTGATCGATGGCCGCCGCGACCTTGGCATAGTCCAGCGCCTTGTCCAGCTCGTCGTTCCGCGCCGCCGGACGGATGTCCCAGCCCAGCGTCAGGTCCAACTGCAGGCACTGCCGGATGCCGCGCTCCCAATCATAGGCGCCGATCACCGTATCCACTTCCAGGCCTTCGATGAAGACTGTATCCACGCAACGTTCTCCTGCGGCACGACAAGCTCGAAACGCGCCGTTAGACTCAGGGACTCCCTGCCCCGGATGGATTCCATGTTCTGGCTGCTGACCTTGCTCGCGTACCTGATCGGCTCGCTGTCATTCGCCATACTGCTCAGCCGCCTGGCCGGAATACCCGACCCGCGCGCCAGTGGCTCCGGCAACCCCGGCGCCACCAATATGCTTCGTCTGGCCGGCAAGCGTCTGGCGATCTGCACGCTGTTCGGCGATCTGCTCAAGGGCTTTCTGCCCGTCCTGCTGGCCGCCTCGCTGGACATGAGCGTTCAGCAGCAGGCCTGGATCGGTCTGGCGGCGGTATGCGGCCATCTCTATCCGTTGTACTTCCGTTTTCGCGGCGGCAAGGGCGTGGCGACCGCCGCCGGCGCCCTGCTCGCGCTCTACCCGCCGGCCGCGCTGTTGGCCATCGCCGCCTGGCTCCTGGTATTCCGCATGACCCGCACCAGTTCGCTGGCAGCCCTGATCGCCCTGCCGCTCTGCCTGCCGCTGCTGGCCTGGCAGCAGCCCGGTGCGCTGCTGCCGATGAGCCTGTTGGCAACGCTGATAGTCTGGCGTCACCGCAGCAATGTGCGCGATCTGTTCGCTGGCCGGGAAAGGCACTTCTAGGTCGATTCGGTTCAGATCGCCGGCAGCGTCTCCATTGACCAGCGTGGCTGCACGGCGATCGCCGGCCCATCATGCTGGCCCGCCAGCAGGCGTTGACAGCCAGCGTAGGCGATCATTGCGCCGTTGTCGGTGCAGAAACGTGGCCGCGCATAGAACACCTGCCCCTTGAGTTCGGCAAGCATCGCTTCCAGCGACTGACGCAGCGACTGGTTGGCACTGACCCCTCCAGCGATGACCAGCGATTTCAGCCCGGTCTGCTTCAGCGCCCGTCGGCACTTGATGGTCAGCGTCTCCACCACCGCCTGCTGGAAGGCCAGCGCGATGTCGCAGCGAGTCTGCTCGCCGTCGTCGCCGGCATCGCGGCACTGCTGCCAGGTATTGAGCGTGAAGGTCTTCAACCCACTGAAGCTGAAGTCCAGCCCCGGCCGGTCGGTCATCGGGCGCGGGAAGACGAAGCGTCCCGGCGTGCCCTGCTCGGCCAGCCGTGCGATCTCCGGTCCGCCCGGGTAGCGCAGGCCCATGAGCTTGGCGGTCTTGTCGAACGCCTCGCCAGCGGCATCGTCCACCGATTCGCCGAGCAGCTCGTAGCGGCCGATGCCATCCACACGCACCAGCTGCGTATGCCCGCCAGACACCAGCAAGGCGACGAACGGAAACGCCGGAGGCTGCGCTTCGAGCATCGGCGCCAGCAGATGACCTTCCATGTGATGCACACCGACCGCCGGCACGCCCCAGGCCAGCGCCAGCGCCTGAGCACAGGACGCACCAACCAGCAGGGCACCGACCAGGCCCGGGCCTGCCGTATAGGCCACCGCGTCGACCTGCCCCGCCTCGCGGCCGGCCTCGGCCAGCACCTGACGAATCAGCGGCAGCATGCGTTTCACGTGATCACGGGAAGCCAGCTCCGGCACCACGCCGCCATAGACGCGATGCAGGTCGATCTGGCTGAATAGTGCGTCGGCAAGCAGGCCCCGCTCGCTGTCATAAAGCGCGACACCCGTTTCGTCGCAGGACGTTTCCAACCCCAGCACCAGCATGGGTTCAACCTTCCGGAAGGCGAATGAAGCCGTGCATATTAATCGTCGGGCCGTCTGACCGACCAGCGCTTTTCGATCAGGGGCTTTGCATTCCGGCATTGGAGCGGGTAACATCCGCAACCCTTAAAACCAGCGTGCTTGCGAGTCATTGCCGAAGCGCGTTGCCACCGGTAATCAAGTGAAGGTAAGTCCTGGATGCCCGCTGTCAAAGTTAAAGAGAATGAACCCTTCGACGTAGCACTGCGTCGCTTCAAGCGCTCCTGCGAAAAAGCCGGCGTTCTGGCCGAAGTCCGTTCGCGTGAGTTCTACGAGAAGCCGACTGCCGAGCGCAAGCGCAAGGCTGCTGCAGCAGTCAAGCGTCACGCCAAGAAAGTGCAGCGCGAGCAGCGCCGTAGCGTCCGCCTGTACTGATCCAGTACAGCTGACGTCGCATCAAACCCGGCTTCGGCCGGGTTTTGCATTGCATGCAGACTCCGCTTCGCCAGCCGGCGAAAGGCCGGAGTTTTTTCATTTCCGGCGCATGCGAGCGTAATCTGATACCCCTATGGCCGGACTGATCCCCCAATCCTTCATCGATGACCTGCTCAACCGCTCCGACATCGTCGAAGTGGTCGGTTCGCGCATCCAGCTGAAGAAGGCCGGCAAGAACTACAGCGCCCTCTGCCCGTTCCACAAGGAAAAGACGCCGTCCTTCAGCGTCAGCCCGGACAAACAGTTCTACTACTGCTTTGGCTGCGGTGCCGGCGGCAACGCCCTCGGCTTCGTCATGGACCACGACCAGCTGGACTTCCCCCAGGCGGTCGAAGAGCTGGCAAAGCGCGCCGGCATGGAAGTCCCACGCGAGGACAGCGGGCGCAAGCACAAGCCCCGCCAGCTGGTCGATTCACCGCTCTACCCACTGCTCGCCGCCGCCGCCGACTATTACCGCCAGGCGCTGAAAAGCCATCCGACGCGCAAGGCCGCGGTGGAATACCTCAAGGGACGCGGGCTGTCCGGCGTCATCGCCCGCGACTTCGGCCTGGGCTTCGCACCGCCCGGCTGGGACAACCTGATGAAGCACCTCGGCGGCGACGCCCTTCAGCAGAAGGCGCTGATCGATGCCGGCCTGCTGATCGAGAACGCCGAGAACGGCAAGCGCTACGACCGCTTTCGCGACCGCGTGATGTTTCCCATCCGCGACAGCCGTGGTCGGGTGATCGCCTTCGGCGGTCGAGTGCTGGGCGACGACAAGCCCAAGTACCTCAACTCGCCGGAGACCCCGGTATTCCACAAGGGTCAGGAGCTCTACGGCCTCTACGAAGCGCGCCAGGCCAACCGCGATCTCGACGAGATCATGGTGGTCGAGGGCTACATGGACGTCATTGCCCTGGCCCAGCAAGGTCTGCGCAATGCCGTCGCCACCCTGGGCACCGCCACCAGCGAGGAACACCTCAAACGCCTGTTCCGCATCGTTCCTAGCGTGCTGTTCTGCTTCGACGGAGACGCCGCCGGACGCAAGGCTGCCTGGCGCGCACTGGAGGCTACATTGCCGAACCTTCAGGACGGGCGCCGCGCCCGCTTTCTGTTCCTGCCGGACGGCGAAGATCCGGACACCCTGGTCCGCGCCGAGGGCACCGACGCCTTTCGCGCCCGCATACAGCAGCACTCGCAACCACTTGCCGACTATTTCTTCCAGCAGCTGAGTGAAGAGGCCGATCCGCGCTCCCTGGAAGGCAAGGCGCATCTGGCGACACTGGCCGCACCGCTCATCGAAAAGATACCGGGCAACAACCTGCGCGCACTGATGCGTCAGCGCCTGACCGAGATCACCGGGCTCAACGGCGAGGCGCTGCAGCACATGGCCGCCGCGCCCGTATCCGCGCCCAGCAGCACGCCGACCTACGACGACTACACCTACTACGACGCCAGCCCGGCCTACGGCGAGCCCGACCATTTCGAGCCACCGGAACCCGTGCAGCCGCAACCGCGCAACGGCAAGCCAGGCAAGAAAGAGTGGAAAAAGGACTGGAAAAAAAACGGCCAGGGTCCAGACTTAATGCCACGCGGGCCGCGCACACCCGCCACGGTCGAGCCTCCGGCACTGACCACCCTGCGCACCCTGCTGCACCACCCGGAGCTGGCGCAGAAGGTCGAAGACGTCAGCCATTTCGCCGCAGAAGACGATACCTATGCCCAACTGCTGGTAGCGCTGCTCGGCACCCTGCAGAAAAACCCCAAGCTGCGCAGCCTGCAGCTGATCGCCAGGTGGCACGGCACCGATCAGGGACGACTTTTACGCGCACTTGCAGAGAAAGAATGGCTGATCTCTGCCGATAACCTTGAACAGCAGTTTTTCGACACCATTAATAGCCTTGCCGCCAGACAGCGGGAACGGCGCCTCGAAAGCCTGCTGCGCAAGGCTCGCCAGGGTGAACTCAGCGCAGAGGAAAAAGACCAACTGCGTAACCTATTGAGCCGCAACGCAATACCCGCTACACCGACCTCAACTGGCGCGTGAGGTCCTAGCTCGGCTATAATGCTCAGCTTGTTTTCAGCCCGCCAGAACCTTCAGTGGATAGGGTTATATGTCCGGAAAAGCGCAACAGCAGTCCCGCCTCAAAGAGTTGATCCAGCGTGGCCGTGAGCAGGGTTACCTGACTTACGCCGAGGTCAACGACCACCTGCCGGAGGATATTTCCGATCCGGAACAGGTGGAAGACATCATTCGCATGATCAACGACATGGGCATCAACGTATTCGAGACCGCTCCGGATGCCGATGCCCTGTTGTTGGCCGAAGCCGATACCGATGAAGCCGCAGCCGAAGAGGCCGCAGCCGCACTCGCCGCGGTCGAGACCGATATCGGCCGCACCACCGACCCAGTGCGCATGTACATGCGCGAGATGGGCACCGTCGAACTGCTGACCCGCGAAGGCGAGATCGAAATCGCCAAACGCATCGAGGAAGGCATTCGCGAAGTCATGAGCGCGATCGCCCACTTCCCTGGCACCGTCGACAGCATCCTCGCCGACTACGAGCGCGTGACGAACGAAGGCGGTCGCCTGTCCGACATCCTCAGCGGCTACATCGACCCCGACGACGACGGTGCTGCCGCACCGCAGGAAGTCGAGCCGGAAACGCCACAGACCACGGCCAAGCCGGTAGTCGACGACAAGGACGACGACGAAGAAGAAGAGTCGGATACCGAGGAAGAAGAAGGCGACGGCGGGCCCGATCCGGAAGTTGCGCGCGTGCGCTTCGGCGCGGTCGCCGAACAGCTTGAGAAAGCCAACAAGGCCCTGAAGAAGCACGGCCGCGCCAGCCAGCAGGCCACCGAGGAGCTCGAAGCCCTCGCCATCCTGTTCATGCCGATCAAGCTCGTGCCCAAGCAGTACGATGCCCTGGTCGAGCGCGTGCGTGATGCTCTGAACCAGATCCGTGCTCAGGAACGCGCCATCATGCAGTTGTGCGTGCGTGATGCCCGCATGCCGCGCGCCGACTTCCTGCGTCAGTTCCCGAGCAACGAGACCAATCTCGACTGGGCCGAGCAACTGGCTGCAGGCAAGAGCAAGTACGCCGAAGCCATCGGCAACCGTAAGGAAGAGATTCAGCGCTGCCAGCAGAAGCTCATCGAACTGGAACAGCAGTGCGAACTCGCCATCGCCGACATCAAGGACATCAATCGCCGCATGTCCATTGGTGAGGCCAAGGCCCGCCGGGCGAAGAAGGAGATGGTCGAGGCCAACCTGCGCCTGGTGATCTCCATCGCCAAGAAGTACACCAACCGCGGCCTGCAGTTCCTCGATCTGATTCAGGAAGGCAACATCGGCCTGATGAAGGCGGTGGACAAGTTCGAATACCGCCGCGGCTACAAGTTCTCGACTTACGCCACCTGGTGGATTCGCCAGGCAATCACTCGCTCCATTGCCGACCAGGCGCGGACCATCCGCATCCCGGTACACATGATCGAGACGATCAACAAGCTCAACCGCATCTCCCGTCAGATGCTGCAGGAAATGGGCCGCGAGCCCACGCCCGAAGAGCTTGGCGAGCGCATGGAAATGCCCGAGGACAAGATCCGCAAGGTACTGAAGATCGCCAAGGAGCCAATCTCCATGGAAACGCCGATCGGTGACGACGAAGACTCGCACCTGGGCGATTTCATCGAAGATTCGGCCATGCAGTCGCCGATCGACGTGGCCACCGTGGAAAGCCTCAAGGAAGCCACCCGCGAAGTACTGTCCGGCCTCACCGCCCGTGAAGCCAAGGTACTGCGTATGCGCTTCGGCATCGACATGAATACCGACCACACCCTCGAGGAAGTCGGCAAGCAGTTCGATGTTACCCGCGAGCGCATTCGCCAGATCGAAGCCAAGGCGCTGCGCAAGCTGCGCCACCCGACGAGAAGCGAGCACCTGCGCTCCTTCCTCGACGAGTAAGACCCAGAACCCCCGGCATGCCGGGGGGTTCTTTTTTCACCAATGCCTATCAAACAGGGCGCTTCGATTGGCGCCACTGTCATCCGCCGTTATAATCCGCCGGCCTTCTGGGGGCCTATAGCTCAGTTGGTTAGAGCAGAGGACTCATAATCCTTTGGTCCACGGTTCGAGTCCGTGTGGGCCCACCATATGAAACAACGACTTAAGCCCACCACCCCGGTGGGCTTTTTCGTTTTCAGCTATTTTAGTCCCCGCTTTAGTCCCCGTTACTCTTTTTTCTGCCGAGAGGGCCGCGCCCCCACTAGAGTTCCACGCCCTTTCGAGCCACGCCAGCAACACGCTAGAGTCCACCCAAGCGAAAAGGGGCCCGCCCGCGACTCAATACTCATTATCCACCGCAAAGATCCGATCTCCCGTCGCCGAAAAAGAGACAGGTGTTTACTTTGGTGTATAGTTTACGTCTCTGAAACCTATCAGCCGGGTCCTCATAAGCCATGCAAGAACGCTCTGGTATCCTCAAGAACTCTCCGCTCGCGTATACGCTTGCCTCGATACGCTTCGCGCCTTGGCCTCTCCTAGCAGAAAAATTCCCGCTGATCCAAGACGCCCTAAGGGATATTGCTCCCCTTATTCATGAAATTCAGGTCCAAGTACCTGTGAGCGGGCCGGGCACGCAGCCAGAATTCACCACATCACGTATCTGGATGATGCTGTCAGCCGATCGGAGCTTTGGTATTCAGTTATCGCCAGATCAGGTGCTGGTATTTACTCGCGAGTACACGCGCTACAGTGAGTTCGAGATTGTGCTGGAGAGAGTCTTGAGTGAATTGCTCAAGCTCGCGCGCTTCATCGACGTCAGCACCCTAGGCGTGCGCTATGTTGACCACATTAAAACCGGGTCGCAGGCGGAACTCATGAAATACGTATCCGCACAGCTCTTGGCACCTACGTTTGAGGGTTTGGAGCAGCTTGGGGGCTCTAGTAACACATCCTATAAGAAGGATGACAAAGAGCTACGCGTTCGTTATACAAATTTCCCAGGCCACCCCAACGTCAGCGACGACCTGATGGGCCTGCTAATCATGAGCCATGACCCTGCCAAGGGATTCAAGATAGATACTCTTCAACCAGGAGAAGCTATTCTTGATATGGACGCGATTTTTACGCCTGTGAAGCCCTTGAGGGTCGACTCATCCGACAAGGCTCTCATGCACCTCAAAACGCTTCATACCGTTGCCAACGATTTCTTTAGGCATCCTGACGTGTTCACTGATTATGCTTTTTCATCATGGAAAGGTGAGGCTATAGAATGACACTGTCGATGACTTCCACCTCTCTAAGGTATGCCCCGGAAAGGGAGCAGCCTGATTGGGGTGCATCTGCGCCAACGCTGGCAGACAAGCTTTACAACCTCTTTTTCAATAGGGCTGTGTCCACTGCCCCACAAATAAAACAAGCGGCGATCTTTCTCATCGACGGTCATCCGCTTCTCCTATCAACTGCTAACGAAGCCGAAAGCACAGTTGTAGCCGAGGTCGAGAAGCTTGGTTTTGCTGATCAGTTGAATGAGATCAAAGACACCCTAGGCTTGACTGTCACCCAGCTTGCCGAGCTTTTCAAAGTCACACGTAAGACCGTTTACGATTGGTACGATGGAGCTGATCCGCGAGTGGGCATGGGCGTACGAATAGAAACCCTGAACCATTTGCTTCATAGCTCAGCGCTTCAGGGCGACATGAAAAGACTGAAGCAGGTGTGGAATTTACCTATCAATGGCGAGTCATTCATAGATGTCGTAAATTCCGGCCTTGACCACTATCACCTTAAGGCCGCATTAGAAGGGAAGCTGGAAGAGCTAGCACCTAGGATGGTTCCGCCCACTCGTAAGCCCTCAAACATTACAAGTCGCTCAAGGATGGGCAACCTAAGCGAGACTATTCGTGACGCAGATGTTAGTCGATGACAGTTCAGTAATTGCAAAACTAGAAGCGGGCGAGTGGTGGCAAGGATCGCTTATTCACCGGAGCAACATTGTAGACTTAGTCGAACACCATCCGACTTGTGAATGGTGGGTTGTAGCCTCCCAAGCCTGCAATATTTACAACTGTGACCTCCAAATTGTCCCAGTGGTAGAGCTTGTGGGTGCATCAGTCATCCAAGAGCTTGGCGAAAGCAGAAAGGGCGGTCATCCACGGGAAATCGATCTTTCCGCCAAAGGTTCGGATAGGGAGTTGCTGATAAAAGCGGAGTCCCAAAAGCGAATATGGATCCCCCGCCGCCTCTTGGCTGCCCTCGAAGCGCCGAAGTTTCAAGTGCGGAATGACCGGACAGAACCGTTTACGTATGAGACGCAATGGCTAGATAAGTTCAGCTCTTGGCTGGCACGGAGCTATACGCGAGTGGCTTTGCCAGATGCCTTCAATATCGCCTTGGGAAAGAGCCAGATCAGAAATGTTTTGGAATCGCGCTTGGCGAAGAAGAATCACGATGATCTGTACGGGATTTTCATGACGATCACTGCCGATGACCCAGACGAAAGCGGAAGTGAATTGGGCGCCTTGAAGCCTCCTTACGACCTAGGGATACTGATCGCTTGCTACGAAAATGTTGACCCTCAACCCATATTGGCGCAACTCAAGAAGCAGCTTTTCAAAGACCTGATCAAAGATCCAGAAAGCAGCGATGGGTCGCCAACCCTTACCAGAGCAGCGGTCGCAATAAAGTTAGGGGTTAGGATCATTGAGGCCGACATCGAGGTGAGGCCAATCTCTGATATCTACCTTAGCGAGCTGCTTGGCCCCAACACCGTACGTTACAACATGGTCGATCATCATTCAGACTCAAATGAGTCAGGCCGATGAACCATCCCGCGTCATCTGACCGGACTCACAGGCCCCGCACTTGAAAGAGATCAGATAACTTTTTAAATGGAAATATTCCACATAACATCACTAAGAAATGCTTACAGCATACTATCCAGTGGACGGTATAGGCCTTGCTACCCAAGCCCGTTAGCGCAAGACTCTGGTTTAAATGCAGGTATTGTGGGCCAATTCCTATCCCCCCAAGCATTTGAATCCACGGGCGTGAAGATTATTTTTGAATGGTCTGGAGCGGTGACTCAAAAAAATACATTCCCGCTCCCTCACAACACTATGCTAATAAGCCTTCCTTGGCGGGTCGTTGTTTCACATGGCACAACGAAAGGACTATCGGCTATAGGAATTGAAGTAGATGATGAAAACCAATACCTTGAGCTAGTGCGCCAGCCCCCATCTTGGCTCCCCCAAGCAATAAAAGATTATTGGATCAGGAGGGAGATCAAAGTAATCAAATCCAACCTCAATTCCTTACTTTCAAAAAAACCAAACATAATTGTACTCCCTTAGCATCGTTAAGCGACCGATTTTACGCCAACCATAAAAAAGCAAATCATTATAGACAATGATGCAAATGCCGCAAAACCGTACACCGACCAATGTTTACTAGAGAAACACAAAACAAATCTAAACAAAGACATACTAGTAATACCCATAGCAAACCCAAGAACCACAAAACAATAGATCCCTGCAACTACGGCTCCTCCCCACTCTAAGACAGTGCGACCGGTAAGAATCAATACGGTTCCTAAAAATCCGCCCAAAGCTTGCTCCCCTAAAAAGCCGGAAAGCACTGGAAAAGTCAGCCTACCCTCCCCCGCTGAAACATCTAAAAAATCGAGTAATCGCTCACCTTTTAAAATTTCTATCTTTTCCATCAAGACAGGAAGCACCAGTACAAACAAACAATAAGAATTAACTAGAGCCCCAGAGAACAACGCCAACCTCTTGGCCTCCGCCAAAAAATAAAGCTGCATAAATAAAATATTCATCACAGACTGAAACAACAGCACAAGCCCAGCTATCAATAGCTCCCAACCACCATACACACCACAAAATTTCTTCAATTCGCCACCACATATGAAATAAAAAACACTCTAGTGCCAGAACAACGGACTATGCCTTATCCTACGCGATCATGACTAATAAATAGCATGGAGATTTCCTCGGGCATTGGCAGGCACCAGGCTTGAGCATACTGTTCGTATTCGCATATGCTAGTAGCAGGCTTGATCGAAGCCTGCTGCCCACCTTGGCAAACCCGAATGGGACGATTCTCTTCTTACTTAATGCGTTTGGGATTCCCTGTGCGGATCTCGGCAGTGGGCACCGGTACTCCGCGAACAGAGGAGCCTCAACATGCAACGCATTTTCCTAGTTTCGCAAAAAGCCATCTCTCGCCTGAAGCAGCGTGCTCGTCGCATGAAGCGAGAAAAAGATATCCCGCATTACAAAGCCCTTGAGATCACAGCGAAAGCTGCTGGTTTTGAAAACTGGCATCAAGCAGCCGAAGCCGCGGAGAAGTGCAAGCCGACTGAGGAGGCATACTTCCGCGGATTTTTGCTGGCTTTCGACCCATCAGAAGTACCGGACACAGAGGATGAAGACTCCCCGCTCAAATGGGAGCCTTACGCCTTCGAGCTTCTGCAAGATCGACTTTTTGAAAACTATGCCAGCCAGCTTGATGAAGAAGATCCTGCCGAAAGACCGATTTCGGAGACGCTGGATCCGCGAGATCTCAAGGAGTACTTCAGCGATGACTGGAGCAGTATGTACTTCTTCCGACTGAAGCGCTCCGACCAAGTGACCACGATCGAACAACTCTTATCGCTCGTGAGCAAGCACTCGTTTTGGCCTCCCCGCTTTGTCTTCTCCAAGGGAAAACTGGTGGATACCTATGGGCAACCAGCGCTGAACGCCGACGGTGAAGTGGTGGGCATTCGCTTCTAACGGTGGAAAAATCCTTCAGTCGTGCCGTGTACGGTAAGTCACTAATTGGTGATGCTCCGTGCATGGCTTGTCGTCATGCGAGGTTGGATCTCTCCACAATTGAGCCAGCATCCAGGCATCCTGCGGGGCGAGATGACGCCGATCGTATAATTGCACCTGACTTGACCACGCGGTTACATTGGTCTTGGCAAGTGCTAACACTCACCCTAGATATCGCACTTTGATCGGATGGGAATTGCAATGGAATGCTTTCGAATCGATGAAAGCGGTTACACCGGCTTCGACCTGCTTAACCCTGAGCAACGGTTCCAGGGGGCGGCGGCCATCGCAATCGACGATGACCAGGCCAGGCGCTTGATCCAGGAGCACTTTCCCAAGCTACAGGCGGACGAGCTCAAGTATCGGGCTCTGGCACGCCGCCCAGCCAACCACCCGCGTTTGTTGGCACTACTGCGCGACCTGCTAACCCAGCATAAATGCGTGACCTACGTCTGCGACAAGCGCTTCCTTCTGCTGCTGATGTTCCTGGACTACGCAGTAGAGCCTTTCTACTACGAGCGCGGGATCGACTTCTATGAGGATGGGCAGAACTACTCGCTCGCATCGCTGCTGTACGTGACAGGTCCGACGCTCCTCGGGGAAGGCGCTCTTGACCGGTTGCTGGCTTGTTTCCAACGTGCAGTAAAGGAGAAAAGCCCGGAGGCGCTTGCCGATCTGGTCGAGGCCGCTCGCGCCTCGCGCTGGCGGGAACTGCCAGAAGCACTGGGCCCCTTGGCGCAGTTTGCGGCGCCGGAATGCCTGCAAGCGATCGCCACCCCAGGCGTCACCACAGACGCCGCCCTCGTAGTACTGCAGTCGCTGATCAGCCGGATGGAAGCCATGGCCGACGGTCCCTATTGGGTCGAACACGATCAGTCCAAGAACCTGCTCACCTACCACGACTTACTACAGCGCTTTATTCACCACGAGGACGCGATCACGTTTCGCCAGTCAGAGATCGCGAGCATCACCTTTCCACTCAAGCTCCAATCGGTGACACAGGTCGACTCCAAGACTAGTCCCGCAGTGCAACTGGCGGATGTAATGATCGGCGCGACCATAGAGGAGGCGAACACACTCACGGGACAACGTGGCGGGTCGCTGGATGCCCAGAGGGTCTTGGCCCTCTATGCAGATCATCAGTTGATCCACATGCTGCCTTCGATCGATTTCGAGGAACAGAAACGCTTCCGCCAGGGGACCCAGGCGACACAGGTAATCGACTATTTTGCCCAGAACTTCCATAAGCCATAACGGCAGATGGAAGCATTGCCCGACCACACGCCACGGAGCGAGAGGCCGATCAACACCGCCACGGACGCAGCCAAAAGCGTCTTTCTATCTAGAGGGTTGCATGGCAAGCATTCATTCGGAGTACCACCGCTTCCTTTCACACCTCGCGCAGCAAGAGGTGCATGACGACGTTCGCCGGCTCGCGCACTTGATACTCAACCATTTGCAGCCACTTTCGGAGGTCGGTGCCGCGCGCCGCGGACGGTCAACGCGCCTCGCGCCGCTGGCCGTGGCGCATTTAGCGCAGATGCCTGTAGCGTACGACGGAGATGCTCGCGGGCCTGAAGCCGGGCCAGCGCTCGGGCGCCTGCACCAGCTTGAAGTGGGGCCATTTCGCGGGTTCATGCGGCAGGAAACATTCGACCTCAGCCATGACATTACCCTGGTCTACGGCGCCAACGGTACCGGCAAGAGTAGTTTCTGCGAGGCTCTGGAAGTGGCGATGCTCGGCTCCATCAGCGAAGCGCAGGTCAAGAGAGTGGACCAGCGCACCTACTGCAACAACGCCCGCCTACGTCGCCATGTCGCTCCGGTGCTGTCGACTAGAGGGGCAGACGACGTCGAGGTCGTGCAACCGGACGAATCCGAGTACCGCTTCTGCTTCATCGAAAAGAACCGCCTCGACGACTTCGCTCGCATCGCAGCACGAACACCGGGCGATCAGCGACAGCTCATCGCCACCTTGTTCGGCGTGGATCAGTTCAGCGAATTCGTGCGTGGCTTCAATCCGTCACTCGATCAGGATCTTATGCTTGTCGGGGCCCAGGCGTCTCAACTGGCACAGCGTCGCCTGCAGCTGGCGAACTCCGAACAGACGATCACTGCCTACCCGCAAAAGATCGCAGGGGTAGAGGGTCTAGAGCGCGATCTAGCGCAGCGCATGTCGCCTGGTGCGACGTACCAGGTTTGCGTCGACTGGCTGCTCGGCACATCGCAACAACAAGGACGGCTTCTGTATGTGCAAGCCCAGCTTGATGCGGTTCCACCTACCATCCACGAGGTGACCCAGGCCCAGCTGCAAGCATCGCTGGCAGAGGCCTACCGCCTTCAGAGCCTGTGGCAGGAGTCGTCAGAGCAGCTCGCAGCCCGCGCCGGCGAAGTATCGTACGCCAAGCTCTACGAGGCGGTATTAGCCCTAGCCGACGGGGCTACAGCGTGCCCTGCCTGCGGGACAGGGCTGAGCACTGTGGCGCAAGACCCTTTCGCCAAAGCACGCGCAGGCCTGGAGCAACTTGCACAACTGGCCGCCCTTCAGCAGCACGAAGCAAGCCTTCGGACGCAGTTGAGTGAGGCAGTGCGAGCGCTTTGGGACGAGATTCGTCGCGTGGTCACGGTTGCTGCGATCGTATGTCCTACGGAACTACAGGCGGCGGGCCTGCCTGTGCTGCCTCCCACTGCTGGGGGCAACTGGCTGGCCGGCTGGGTCGATGGTGAGCGGCGCGCCTGGAACGCTCTGCTGCAGATCGCAGAAATCATCGAACGTATCGACGCGCAAGCTCGCGAAGTGCATGACCAACGCGGCACACTGACCCAGGAGCGGGACAGGCTGGACCAGCATCGGCTGGAGATCGAACGACTGCGTACGATGCGCACGACGGCGGATCAGGAACTGGCCGCAGCCCGCCAGACAGTGGCACTGTTCGACGAGGTAAATCGCGAACTGATCCAAGCCGTAGCGGCAGAAGTGCCGGTAGTGGAGCACCATCAGCGGATCAAGGCCGCCTACGACAGTTTTCTACCAGAGATCCAGGACTACCTGGCCGCGCTGCCAGGCGCACTGCTCCAAGGTTTGGGAGAACAGGCACGCAATCTGTACAACGCATTCAATCGCGGTGATCCGCCCGGCGACCTGTTGCATGCGCTGTGGCTTCCGGTGGCAGAGAACGGCAAGATCGAAGTGGAGTTCGCCGGGGAGCCGGGAGTGCGCTATGACGCACTGATCGTCTTCAGCGAAGGACATATCAAGTGCCTAGGCCTTGCGATTCTGCTGGCTAAGAACATTACCCAGGACTGCCCCGTGGTCATCTTCGATGACGTCGTTAACGCGATCGACGATGACCATCGCGATGGCATCTGGCGCACTTTCTTCGAGGACGGTCTGCTTGACGGCAAGCAAGTCATCTTGACCTCGCACGCCGAGGAGTTTCTGCATCGGATCCAGCAGGAGCTGGGTGCGCGGCGCTCCGCGGCCATCAAGCGCTACAAGTTCTTGCCGCATAACGGCGAGCACGAGCTGCGCGTCGATAGCACCCCGCCGACAAAAAATTACGTTCTGCTGGCCCAGCAGGCATTGGTGAGCGACGAGAAGCGCGAAGCGCTACGTCAAGCGCGCCCCGCGCTGGAGAGCCTGACAGATCGCATCTGGACTTGGTTGGGTCGGCGCACCGACGGTCGCATCGAGCTCAAGCTCGGAGGACCGCGCTCGCCGTGGGAACTGAACAACAAATGCGGCAAGCTGCGGTCAGCTGTTGGCCGCATCGCAGATCAGTATGCCGGTGCCACGGATGTCGTTGCCGCGCTGGATCGCCTACTCGGTGTCGGTGCGGGAAGCATCGAGTGGGGTTATCTCAACAGCGGCGTGCACGACTCGCAGCGCGACCACGAATTTGACCGCGCCACCGTACGGACAATTGTCGAATCTGTCACGGCATTGGACGCAGCGTTAGAGGCACTGATCAACCGCTGATTGGATTACGCCGACCTTCCTCGTTACTACTGTTTCGCTCAACCCCAGGGAGTGCCCGCGTTGATTTTCATCGTGCTCCTTCCTTGTACGCAAAATCACAGATATGTGATTAACCGTACACGAAGCATCGTCATGCGGGGTTGGTTTGCTCGGCGAGAGCAGCGAGTAGGCGGGCATCTTGGAGGGCGTGGTGGGGCGGCTCGTCGCCGCTGTAGGCGGCGCTCAGGTCGATAGGCAAATGCCCAGGTTCCGGCTGTACATTTACCGGTAGGCCTGCAAGACCTGCAAGCCACAACAGCAGGGGCCAGTCATGATTGGGGGCCTCGGTGATGACCTCAACTGGCCCAAGGGCCTGCAGGAACGCCAGCAGCTCGGCCCTGGCCTGCTCGGTGGTGCGTCCGTGGTTGGCGTGATTGAGTTGGGGGAGAACCGTATCCAGGACGAATGAGGAACAGTCGGCCGGCGACCAGGTGTCGATCAACTCGACATAGAACTCTGGGCCTCCTCCCGGCACTACCAGGGCGAGGCTTATCAGCTTGGCCTGATAGCGATTCAGGCTGGTGAACTCGGTATCGAGGTAGATCCGGCGCGTCGTCATCCGAGGTTGCTCCGTCGAGCTATGCACCGTGCATAAGTCTTAGTCACCATTCCAATCCACCGACCTGCCGTCATTGAATCGCCCGAAAGCAGACGGCTCATCCCTCGCTCTTTTCTTGTTCTCCGAAGAGCAGACTCCCAGTGCACCAAACGGCGTGGCCGAAATTTCTGATCAACTGCTCACCCTGGCGCAGATACGACGCAGTGGTGTCGATGCCGGCGAGCTTGATGGCTTCGCCGATCTTCGAGCTCGTCGGATGCGCGTCGCCAAGGCGCATGTCGTAAGCGCCAGCGATAGCAGCGAAGACCTCGCGCGCACGTGCCTCTCCGGCCTTCTGAGCCAAGATACTCTGCAGCAGCTTGTTAGAGCCCAGTTTCTCCTTGTCAGGGTGGTTGGATAGCTTTCGAAGAGAGCGAACGTCAAGTCGATCCGAGAAGATGCGAACGAGCTCCTTGGCCAGCCGCAGGAGCGAAGTCTGATCTTTGCTCGAAAAACGAGAGACGTGCTGCATCGACGCCTCATCGTCTATCTCGTGTGAGAACAGCGACACTCCGAATACCTTTCGGAACTCGGCTTCCAGCAACCGCATGCATCCGAATAGCAACTCCTCCACGGCATGAGTGTCTGCCGGCTGCGCTTTGACCTGAGAGGCCAGGAGTTCGGCGCTGACCTTGCCCTCCGGCGCGACGTTACTCGCGGCCCAGACGAACTGCTCCCAGGCGGGCAGCCTGGCGATGTCGTAGGCGTAGACGGTGATGAGCTCGGAGGCGTTGATCCCGAAATGAATCGAGTACCCCGAGGTGGAGTTGATCGCACCGGTTTCAGCCGTGTACCACTTCAGGGAGAAGCCCCGATGCGTCAGTAGCTCGGTGACCACGGACGGGCGGAACCAGAGCCACCGTCCGATGTCTTCGTCATTGAGCTCGGCCGAGAATTTGCGTGAACCATCGGTGTCGACGATAAAGTGCGGCAAGTTCTGATCTTGATCCCCGCGCACTCGGATGCTCTTGCCCTGGTGCTCGATCCACTCGTCTCGCCAGAATTCGCCTTCAACACGCACTCCAGAATAGCCGCTTCGATGCCCCTCAGAGCTCTCGGAGGCGGTGTTGTCGTCAGTCTCGGGTCCCATGATGGGCGCGTCTTCCTCCTCGTCGACGTCAGTACGCCACATTCGGAAGAACCCCCAACTACCACCGAACACGGCAGCCAGATCCTTGATACGCAATTCGTATCTTCCGCCTTCACGCTGCTCTTGGATCTCATTCAGGCCCGCATAGGGACTGTCCTTGAGGCTGGCGACGTTCTCGACGCGCTGACGGTAATAGGACAGACGGAGAGACAGGCCGCGAGCGGCCAGGTAATCCATCAGGAATTCCCGCTTGATCTCGATCAGGCGATGGCTACCATCGCTGTCTACCGTCTCCCTTGCGACTACGACAAAGTCTTCTTCCGGCCTAACCCAGTTCGGCCCCTCCTTAATCAGGCCAAGTGCGACCACCAAGTCCGGATTCAGAATCCACTGCCGGCCTCCGACCACGGGCTGCGGATGCTCGAAAACGAGGTTAATCCCGATGGGCTCCTTGTCGTTGTACTGATACTCGTCGATCGGCGAGTAATGGCCGTCCGAATAGGCATACGGCGCCACGGTATGCCCGATGCCTATGTCGCTCCAACTCAAGCGCCCAGCGAACTCTTGATGCAGCTTGGGAAAGGCGACGGAGCCACAGGCGAACACGTCCCCGACATACCCCACTTCCTTCACGTTGCCCTGCTCGTCACTTAACGATGCACGAAGGGGGATCCAAGTCGCCCGCGAAAACGGACGCCGAATTTCAGAGGTTTGAAGAATCCAAGCTTCGGTCATAGATCGGCTCTCAAAGAGATCTCGGCAGCCGCTACTTTAATCCAGCAATGACTGATCAGGGCGAGTTCAAATAGGAGGGTTCCAGTGAACTATGCACCGTGCATAGGTGGGCCACATACCGCTTCGCAGGCGCCCGTCTACTCCGAGTTGACGCCTGTCCGCGAGCCCAATACCCTAACCGACAAGAATAACCCCCACGCCTCGGGCCGGCCTGCCGGTACTGCGCACCAGGGGGTTAGTTTTTTCGCAGGACATGCTTTGAGAGCTGCATCAGTTTTCGCCGTATCTGTCATGTCGCCCGCCCCACCTCTCCTCCGAAGAGACAATCTGTTTGTCGATGGCATTAGCCATTACATGAGCAAGCGCCTTGGCAACCCCCCCGGCCATTTCGGCGAGCACGTCGACAATTCGGATCTGCTCGCGGGGATCGCTCGGAGCGATCGCTTTTGCGACTGCGGCAGGATTGGATAGCACTGCCTGCAGCGCGTCGAGATCGTTTTCGTTCAGGTCGAGATTCAAGGTGATTCGGCGCGTCATGGCTTTTCCTTGTTCAGGGAGCGTTCGTTGGCCAGATGAGAAGGCCGGTGACCATCGCCTCAGCGAGCTCCTGAGCGTTCTCCGACCAGCAGAATATTTCGATAGTGATCTCGAAGCTATCGCTGGCCTCCTGAGCTGCGACGATCAAATTGACATGCTGACCAACTGGCAACGGGCACTCGCTGAATGCCACAAGGCTCCAGCCTGGTTCACGGCCGATGCCGATTGGCGCCGGAGTGAGGTAGGCCTCGACGATTTCTGCCGCGCCGGTGATTGCCTCCAAGGCTCGCATAAATGGCGCAGCCAGGGGATCGCCGGCACTCGCTTTCAGCTGGGCCAGCTCGATTTCGTAGCGGTGGATCTGTAGATCGCGCATCTGCTGCGCGAGCAGACTTCCTTGATTAGGCATTGGCCAGATCCTCCAGAGCAGAGAGCTGCCTCGCCTGTTCCTCGTTCCACAGTCTCAGAAAGTTTTCCCAGTCGTAGGCGTAAGCTCCACTCAGGCTGCGAGTTGAGCCAACCGAGGCGATTCCGAATCGTGTCAGCCACGGCTCGGGGATATCGGCGTCGCGGACATGAGGTGTGTGTCCGTCGCGGACGATGACGGGCACCAGCGCGCGGATTTCATCAGCCGACAAATGCGCTGCTGCTCCGAGTGGGAATTTCTTGTCGTGCTCAACGACGAGTGCGAGATCCTCCAGCGCAGCCCTTCGTTGGTCAGCCCGGCTCCAGGAAGAAAATGCAATTCGCAGTGCGTGTCGGCGGATCTGCTCACGTTCGGCGAGATCAAAGACGGAGCGCTCCGCAGAACTTCTGGAATGCGTTTCGTTCTGGACAATCACATTGACCTCCCCTGTTCTCTAAATTCCTCGACGCCCTCCAGGGCGGCAGGCTGTTGAGCGACCACCGGCTGTTGGGTTTTCGCCTGTTGATCCCACTCCGATGCAGCCTGCGCCGGCTTGTTCTGCTGACGCTGCAACAAGTCGTTGGGATCCTCGCCCTTGGCCATTTTGTAGTCGTCCCGGCGATCAGCGACCTGCAGGTCGGGGGCTTGCTCGGCAAGCAGCTGCGTCAGTGCTTCGGTATGCCGGGTGCCTGCATCATCCCGGTCATAAACGAGATCAACCTGCCGAACACCGGTACGGTCGGCCAGGCCACGCAGAGCGCGGGCGGTATCATCGGCAGGGTTCCCGCCAGAGCTGACGTAGAGCGTGCGGGCGCGCTGTTCTGGTGTATCGAGCTGGTAGAGGCTCAGGGCATCGAGGCCGCCCTCTGCAACTTTGATTCGCTTCGGGTTCTCGCAGCTTGGGTTGGCGATGTAGACGCCTCGCTCGCTCTTCGAGAAAAGCGCAGGGCCATCCTGCTTACGCTCGAAACCGGTGAATTTTCCGTCTTCGCGGACATGGGGAAAAACGGCGTTGCCGTATCGGTCAGTACGCCATTTCGTCCCGGCGAGGGTCTGCTCGGAGATCCCGCGGGCCTGCAAAAATCGGTTCGGCTCTGCGGTGCTCTCTTGGTACTTCTCATAGGCCTTCCTGCGGCGAAGCTCCTTCTTGAGTACCTCCTCCTCCATCCTTGCCTGGACTTTCGCTTCGCGCTCTGCAGCGCTCATTCCCTGGTAGCAATTCCCTGCCTCAAAATCTTTGTTGAAAGCGACCTTCCGCAACTCGTCGCGGGTTTCCAAAAAGTTCTGTCCTGTCGATCGTTGGTGGAGGTGGAAAACGTCGCCGCCGAGGCCAGATCCTGCTCCGGCCTTCGTCGCTACCCAGCTCGGTTCGCCTTTGGCATTGGGCTTGAGGGTGATCTCACGCATGGGGTCAGCCTTATCCAACGCTCTTTTCTCCATCCGCACACGGGCTCCAGATCCGCTTACCTGGACGTAACCGAGCCGCTCAGCGTGTTCGCGCAGATCCACGCGATCACGGATAGCCTGCGTTTCGCGCTGCTGCTCGGCCTTCGTCCAGACTCGACGAGGCTTAGCCATATCGGAACCTACTTGGCCTTGGTCGGCGGCAACAGATCGCTCAGGTCGCTCATTTTCGTTTTCCTGCTTTGGGGGTGGGGGTAGAGGGACTGGCTCGGCCAACAACGCAACGCGCTTGGCGTCGGCCGGCAGCTCATAGGGTTTGCCCGGCTTCTGGCGGGTGTCGTTTGGCAGATCGATCAGTCCGGTCACGGCAAAGCCGCGGGCGACAGACAGGTCATGATCAGCCTGGGTGGCGGGCATAACCTGGATCTCCGGCGCCTTCTTGGGTTCAGCCTTGGGCTCGGTCGGGTACTCGAAACACTCGCCGGCTTTCTCCAACAAATCCTTGGTGCTCGGCTGCTGGGCCTTGATCGGCTGCTCTTCGTAAATGCTGGCTTCGGCGTTGGCGCGGATCAGGGCGCGGAACTCTTTGTCGGCGTCGAGTGCGCAGCGTTTGCTCTTGAAGGCGGAGGTATTCCGAGCCAGCGTGTCGAGCGACTCTTGATCGTTGCCGATGTAGAAGCTGCAGGCGTAGCGCGAGCGGGTGTAAGCGACGTAGGCGAGGCGGCGGTCGGTCGAGTCAGAGGTGAGATAGAACGCGCGATCGACCGTGAGCCCCTGAGACTTATGCACGGTCATGGCGTAGGCGTGATCAATCGAGGCGTAATCAGAGAGATCCCAGCTCACCTCCTCCTTGGTGCGATCGAGGCGGGCGGTGATCTTGGTGTCGTAGATCGGCTCACCGCTATCGTCGACGCCGGTCTGCACTCGCTCGATCTTGGTGAGCGTGGCGCGGTCGCCGTTGTAGACCGGCTCGCCGCCAACCTTCTCGTTTTTACGGAGCATGATCCGGTCGCCTGGTGCCAGATCGAGGTCTGCGTAATCGCCCCGCCCGGTTTCGACCGGGATCCGGATATGCTGGGCCTTATCCAGCTCGCCTGTGGCGAATCGGTGCTCTCGGACTTTGTTGTTCAGGGAGCGGACGGATTGGTTGCGGTCAGCCAGCAGAAGAATTTCGTTCCACTCGGTGCCGGAGGCGCGAGCCTCCAGCGCATCGCGCATCAGCTGGTCGATCGGCTTGTCCTTGGAGCCTTCGGCCGGCATTTTCAGCAGGCCACGGGCCTTCATCATGTCGAGGGCGTCAGGGCCACCCTGCTCAGCCGGTCCCTCGAACCAAGCCTGGGAGATGGCGCGGTCGAGCGGATCTTTCTGGCGGGCGATCTGGATCAGCTCGGAGCAGCCAATCTCCTCGGTCAGCATGTCCAAAACTGAGGCGGAACCAACGGCCTCAAGCTGGCGGCCATCGCCAACCAGGATGAGTTTGGCGCCGGCGGCGTCGCAGTAGCCAGCGAGTTTATGCAGGGTGCGCAGATCGGCGAGACCGGCCTCATCGCAAATGATCACGTCGTTGGCACGCAGCTTTTCGCGGTACTGGGCGTTGTCATTTTCGAGGCGCATCAGCAGCGAGTGGATCGTGCGCGCCTGAATTCCAGCGGAGTTCTGTAGCTCAGCTGCAGCCGCCCCAGATGGCGCCAGGCCGATGACACGGTTACCGGCAGCCTCATACCCCTCGCGAAGCGCGGACAGGCTGACGGATTTACCCGTGCCCGCAGCGCCCTGGATGATCTGGAAACGAGCACCGGAAGTACAGAATCGAACGACTGCGCGCTGTTCATCGCGCATTGGGTAACCCTTCTCGCGCTCGATACGCGCAATGGCCATTTCCACATCGAGCGGTTTGATCGTGAATCGAGCCTCCGGACGCTGAGCGGCATAGGCGTAGGCCAGCAGCTCGGCTTCGAGCTGGCGGTAAGTCTCGGTCGTGAATTCGCGGTGGCGCCCCTCTTGAGGGAGTTCGATCACCCCAAGCTGGCGGATCAAGCCGGCCTTGATTGCAGGGATCGCTGGCTCGCCGCCGTGCAGAATCGCCAGCTGGGCTGCTGCGCGATCGAGCGCGTGTTCGCCGAAAACGGAGGCGTTGCGGAACACGAGCTGCTCGGCGAACAGCTTGGTTTCTGGAGTCAGGTCGCCGCGTTGCAGTTCCTGGTGGAGGCTCTGCAGCTGTTCGCGCCATTCGGCGCGGAGTTCGTCTGAATCACGTTCTTTCTTTCCCTCGCGCGTGCGCTTGGCTGCGCCTCGTGCTGAGTCAGCGCCACTGGCCCCCATCTCGTCTAGCGCCTTGAGGATCTCCATACGGCGGGTGGAAAACTCCAGCACGATTTCCCGGGAAATGCCGGCCACGCGAAGACCGTTGCGCTCGAGGTCAGCTTCAAAATGCTTTGCAAGCTGAGGGATATCCCGCCCGAGGGCATGGGCTAGATAGCAATCAAATAGCGCAGCGAACTCTCCCTGACGCTTGTACAGCTCACCACCATCGAGCGGACGCCACTCGCCATCAGGCGTAAGGCAGGCGTTCGGAATCTCGATGTGAACGTGGAGATGGGGTTCCTGGTTGCGGTTAGTGAAGTGTAGATAGCTGGCGGCCATAGCCTTTCCGGCATAACGGTCAACCCCTTGGGTGAATCACCCCGGGTTTCGTGGAGGCCTCAACTCTTGAGAAGATGAGGCCATGAGAAAGACTACTACCTACTCCCCTGAAGTCCGTGAGCGTGCTGTGCGCATGGTTCTGGAACACCTGAACGACTA
>Ga0247728_10057_pt1 | contig 68964 bp, 70 predicted proteins | sample SalenrCarbi39_FD_183048 | JGI IMG/M metagenome (GOLD analysis project Ga0247728, IMG submission 183048) | Saline wetland microbial communities from Lincoln, Nebraska, United States - Carb-i39 | ecosystem: Environmental > Aquatic > Non-marine Saline and Alkaline > Salt marsh | place: USA: Nebraska...
GCTGTGCCCCGTGCACGGTCACGTCCACCTCGCCGTCGCGCACCAGCACGGCCAGCGCATCGCCGGGGGCAACCTCGGCCACGCTGCGCAGAAAACCGCCGTCGGCCCGGCGCACCAGACTGTAGCCGCGCTCCAGCGGGCGCAGCGGGTCCAGCGCGTCCAGCCGCAGGGCGCAACGTTCCAGTTCGTGCTCGCGCCCGGTCACCGCGCCTTCGCCCGCCCAATGCAGGCGCGCTGCCAGCGCGTCAACCGCCCGTTCACGGCGTTCCCACGCCTCCGGCCCCAGCGCACGGGCCAACGCTGCGTCCGCCGTGTCCAGCCACGCCGCATCGCGCCGGGTCAGCATCTCCCACGCCCGGCCCAACCGGGCTGCCGCGTCGGCAAAGCGTTCGTCCAGCCGGGCCAGCGCCCGTTCCGGCGACAGCCAGGCCAGTCCGCGCAGCAGGGAACCCAACTGCTCGTCCAGCCGGGCAAAGCGCCGCTCCATGCTCCGCGTCAGGGCCATTTCCAGTTCGTCCACACGCTGCGCCAGTTCGCGCCGTTCCGGCCACAGCAACTGCGCCGCATGGGTGGGTGTGGCCGCGCGCATGTCGGCGGTCATGTCGGCCATGGTGTGGTCCACCTCGTGCCCGATGCCCGCCAGCACCGGCAAGGGGCTGGCGAACACCGCTGTGGCCACCCGCTCGTCGTTGAAGGCCCACAGGTCTTCCAGCGAGCCGCCGCCGCGAATCAGCACCGCCACCTGCGCCCAGCCCTGCGCGGCCACCTCGGCCAGCGCCGCCGCAATGCGCGGGGGGGCCTCATCGCCCTGCACCGGCACCGGGTGGATGCGTATCTCGCAGCCCCAGCCGCGCTCGTCCGCCATGCGCAGGAAGTCGCGCACCGCCGCCCCGCTGGGGGCCGTGACCACCGCCACCCGCCCGGGATGCCTTGGCAGTGGCCGCTTGCGCGCCGCGTCGAAATATCCCCGCTCGGCAAGGCGGGCCTTCAGCGCCTCGAACTGGGCGTGCAGCCGCCCCAGGCCCGCGTCCTGGGCCATTTCGACCACCAACTGGTAGCCGCCGCGCGGCGGGTACACCGTCAGCCGCCCCGCGCACAAGAGTTCCTGCCCGTTGGCCATGGTGCGGGCAAGGCCGGGACGCGGCCCGTCCTCGAACACCTCGCCGGTCATGGGATCGAAATGCTCCGCGTCGCGCTGGTTGCCCCGGAACCACACGCAGTTCAGCACCGCGTCCTCGTCCTTGAGCGCGAAATAGCAATGCCCCGAGGCCGGGCGCGACAGGTTGCTCACCTGCCCGCGCACCCACACAAAGGGAAATCCGCCCTCAATGGCGGCCCGGATGGCCCGGGTCAATTCTCCTACGGTGTAGATGGTGCTCATGGCGTTGCAGATGCGGTGTTCGTGCATCGGGGAGGGGACCCTTTGCGCGTTGCGGTCGCCATCCGTAATGCTCGGAGACTCGCATAACGGCTGCCGCAAGGGTCTCCCTCCCCGAACCCCTCCCCCCCCCAAACTTTTTCATCGAGGTTTGCTTCGACTGTGACAAGCCGAACGGCGAGGGACGCACCAAATAAAAAGTTCTGGAAGGGGGAGCGCGAGGGGGAAAACCTCTTTCAAGAGGTTTCCCCCTCGCGAATTTCTTTCCCTATTTCTCTTCTGCTACAGCCCCCAGCCCGCGCGCACGGCGGCGCGCCAGGTGCGGAAGGCTTCGGCAAAGCCGTCGACGGGCAATTCGGTCTTTTCGCCGGTGCGGCGGTCCTTGGCTTCCACGATGCCGCGCGCCAGGCCCTTGCCGCCGACCACCAGTTGCAGGGGCATGCCCACGAGGTCGGCGTCCTTGAACTTGACGCCGGGGCGTTCGTCGCGGTCGTCCAGGATGACGTCCACGCCCTGGGCCTTGAGTTCGGCGTAGAATTCCTCGGCCTTGCCCAGGGTTTCGCCGTTCTTGGGATCCAGACAGCACAGCACGGCCTCGAACGGGGCGATGGGCGGCGGGAACACGATGCCGTCGGCGTCGTGGTTCTGCTCGATGCACGAGGCCACCACGCGCGACACGCCGATGCCGTAGCAGCCCATGATCATGACCTTTTCCTTGCCGTCCTCGTCAAGGAAGGTGCACTTCAGCGGTTCGCTGTACTTGGTGCCCAGCTTGAACACGTGGCCCACCTCGATGCCGCGCGTCAGCTCGATGGGCTGGCCGCAGCGCGGGCAGGCGTCGGCGGGGGTGATCACGCGCAGGTCGGCGTAGCGTTCGACCTTGGCGTCGCGGCCCAGGCTGACGTTGCGCAGATGGGTGTCGCCCTTGTTGGCGCCGGTGATCCAGCCGTCGGAGGCCAGCAGTTCGTGGTCGGCAAAGATGCGTTCCACGTTCAGGCCCACCGGCCCGGCAAAGCCCACGGGCGCGCCGGTAACCTGCTGCACCAGTTCGGGCGCAGCCAGGTCCAGTTCGTCGCACTTCAGCAGGTTCTTCAGCTTCACGTCGTTCAGTTCGCGGTCGCCGCGCACCAAGGCTGCCACGGTCTTGCCGTCGGCCACCAGGATCAGCGTCTTGACCAGCGCGGACTGCGGCACGCCAAGGAACGCACACACGTCGTCCACGGTGTGCTTGCCGGGGGTGGGAACCTCTTCGATGGCCCCGACTGCGGGCAATGTTGCAGGCACGGCTGGCGCGGCCACCTCGGCGCGCTCCACGTTGGCGGCATACTGGCAGCCGGTGCAGGCGGCTATGGTGTCTTCGCCGGTATCGGCCAGCACCATGAATTCGTGCGAGAAGCTGCCGCCGATGGAGCCGGAATCCGCCTCCACCGCGCGGAAGCGCAGGCCAAGGCGCTTGAACACCTGCTGATAGGCCTCGTACATGGCCCAGTAGCTCTTGTCGGCGCCCGCCTCGTCACGGTCGAAGGAGTAGGCGTCCTTCATGATGAATTCGCGGCCGCGCATCAGGCCGAAGCGCGGGCGAATCTCGTCGCGGAACTTGGTCTGGATCTGGTACAGGTTGATGGGCAACTGGCGGTACGAGCGCACCTCGCCCCGCACGAGGTCGGTGATGACCTCTTCGTGCGTGGGTCCAAGGCAGTAGTCGCGCCCGTTGCGGTCCTGAAAGCGCAGCAGTTCCTTGCCGTAGAAGTCCCAGCGGCCCGATTCCTGCCACAGGTCGGCGGGCTGCACCATGGGCATGGAAAGTTCCAGGGCGCCCGCCCTGTTCATTTCCTCGCGCACGATGGCGGCGGTCTTTTCGATGGCCTTCAGGCCAAGGGGCAAATAGATGTAGATGCCCGAGGTAAGCTTGCGGACCATGCCCGCGCGGGTGAGCAGCTTGTGGCTGACCACCTCGGCATCTGCCGGGGCTTCCTTCAGGGTGGGGATGTAGCAATTGCTCCAGCGCATCAGCTGTCCTTTCTGGCTGCCTTGCGTTCGGCAAGGAACGTATCGAGTTCTTCCATGAAGGCGGCGAGCAGGTTCGCGCCGCCCTTGACTGTTCGTATGATCTCTCCCTTGCGGAAGATGATGCCCTTGTCGCGCCCGCCCGCGATGCCGATGTCGGCCTCTCGCGCTTCACCGGGGCCGTTGACGGCGCAGCCCATGACGGCCACCTTGAAGTTTTCCGTCTCGCCCGCAAGGCGGCGTTCCACTTCCTGCGCAAGGCTGATCAGGCCTATCTCCGTCCGCCCGCAGGTCGGGCAGGAGATGATTTCCGGCCCCCGGTGGCGCAGCCCCAGCGAACGCAGGATTTCCCACGCCACGGGCATTTCCTCCACCGGGTCGCTGGTCAGCGAGACGCGCAGCGTGTCGCCTATGCCCAGCCACAGCAGCACGCCAAGGCCCACGGAGGACTTGACCGACCCGCGCAGCATGGTGCCCGCCTCGGTCACGCCGATGTGCAGGGGGTAGTCGCACCGTTCGGCCAGCACGCGGTAGGCGTCTATGGTGTGCAGCACGGACGAGGATTTCAGCGAAATCTTGATGTCGCCGAAGCCCCTGTCCTCCAGCATGCGCACATGGCCAAGGGCGCTTTCCACCATGGCTTCGGGCGTTGGCCCGCCAAAGCGTTCCAGCAGGTGCCTTTCCACCGAGCCGGAATTGACCCCCACCCGGATGCACGCTCCGCGCGCGCGGGCCGCGTCCACCACGCGGGCCACGTTGGCCTCTCCCCCGATGTTGCCGGGGTTGATGCGCAGGGCGTCCACGCCCGCCTCCAGCGCGGCCACGGCCAGGCGGTGGTCGAAGTGGATGTCCGCCACCAGCGGCACGGGCGATGCCGCGCGGATGGGGCCGATGGCCACCGCCGCCGCCTCGTTCAGCACGGCAAGGCGCACCACCTCGCACCCCACGGCGGCCAGCGCACGGATTTGCGCCACGGTGGCATCCACGTCGCGGGTGTCGGTGTTGGCCATGCTCTGCACCACCACGGGGTTGTCCCCCCCGATGCGCACGGCGCCGATGCGGACCTCGCGGGTCCGCCTGCGTTCGATGGTCATGAATGATCCCTGAAGATGGACGGCCCGGCGGCACCCCCAGGTGCTCGGAGGGCACGGGCCGAATTGACGGTTCATACTGCATTTCCCCCTGCTCGCCAAGGGCGCCACAACCGCCCGGACGATGCGCCAGACAGGCACGGCGTGACAGGCACGGCGAAACAGGCATGCGTGCCGCAGGCATGCGTGATGAAGGCGGAGGACGCCCTCACGATGTGCGGAGGGGTGGACGGACGCATCCCGTCTCCGCCGCCCCCTCTTTTCCCCTCTTTGGTCCCGGCGCGTTGACACCATGCGGCCAGAGGACTACATGCTCGAATGCAACCGAGTTGCATTTTCAACCTTTCATCTCGGATCCCTCCCACCCCGGATCCCACCACCGGAGGCGCCATGAACATTCCCTTTGCCCTTCCGAAAGCCGTCCCGTCGCGGTTTGCCCAAAGCACGCGGTTCGGGCTGTCCGCCCTGTTCTTCCTGTTCCTGCTGTCCGGCCTGCTTGCCGCGCCCGGCACCCCCGCCGTTGCGCCCGCCAGTGCCGCTGCCGCCGTGCAGGTGGCGGTCAGCATCCTGCCGCAAAAGTATTTCATCCAGCGCATCGCGGGTGACCTGGCCGAGGTGACGGTGATGGTGCCCCCCGGTGCCGACCCGCACACCTACGAGCCGAAACCCAGCCAGATGCGCGGACTTGCCAGCGCCAAGCTGTACATGACCATCGGCGTACCCTTCGAAAAGGCCTGGCTGGACCGCATCACCTCGGCGGGCGGCAAGGACATGACCCTGGTGCGCCTGGAAAAGGGCATCGACCTTTTGCCGGAAGAAGAGCGCGCCATGGACGGGGATCCCGACCATGACGGTGACCATGACCAGCACGACGGCGAGGCCGCCGCAGGGCACCACCACGACCACGAAGGCGGCGACCCGCACATCTGGCTGTCTCCCGCACTGGTCAAGATGATGGCCGGTTCCATCAAGGCCGCGCTGGTCAAGGCCGATCCGGCCCATGCTGCCGTGTACCGCGCCAACCACGACGCCTTCGTGCGCGAACTGGACGAACTGGACCTGCGCATCAACGACCTGTTCCAGAACGTGCCCGAAAACCGCCGCCGCTTCATGGTCTTTCACCCGGCGTGGAGCTATTTCGCCCACAACTACAACCTGCGTGAAGTGGCCATAGAAGTGGAAGGCCGCGAACCGGGACCCAAGCAGTTGACCCGCATCGTGGAGTTCGCCAAGAAGGAAAAGATCGAAGCCATCTTCGTCCAGCCGCAGTTCTCCAAGCGCGGCGCGGAAACCATTGCCCGCAACGTGGGGGCAACGCTCATCGAGGCCGACCCGCTGGCCGAAGACTGGGCCGCCAACATCCGCCGCGTGGCCGAAGCCATGGCCAAAACCCTGACCCAACCCCCCAGCAAGTAAACACGCATGCACATGCCCTCCAGTGCGCCCGGCATGCCGGGCGCACCGCATACATCGCACGAACCGGTCATCGCCGTGCGCGACCTGTGCTTCGCCTACGGCGATGAACCGGTGCTGGACCACGTGGACCTTACCGTGGAGCGCGGCGAATTCCTGGCCGTGCTCGGCCCCAACGGCGGCGGCAAGACCACCCTGCTCAAACTGCTGCTGGGCCTGCTGGCCCCGCGTTCCGGCAGCGTGACGCTGTTCGGTGGCGCACCGCAGGCGGCGTTGCCGCGCATCGGCTACGTGCCGCAGTACTCCACGGCCCGGCTGGACTTTCCCGTCACCGTGCTGGACGTGGTGCTGATGGGCCTTGCGGGCACCCGGCGCGGTCTTTTCGGCCGCCACTGGCGGCGCGATGGTGCGTCCATCGACCGCGCCCGCGAGGCGCTGGACCAGGTGGGCCTTTCCGGCATGGAAAGACGCATGGTGGGCGAACTTTCCGGCGGGCAGCGTCAGCGGGCCGTGGTGGCCCGCGCCCTGATGGCCCAGCCGGAACTGCTGCTGCTGGACGAGCCCACCGCCTCCATCGACCCGCAGGGCTCGTTCTGCTTCTTCGAATTCCTGGGCACCCTGCGCGGCCCGCACACCCTGGTGGTGGTCAGCCACGACCTGTCCATCGCCACGTCCACCTTCTCCAACGTGGCCTTCGTCAACCGCACCCTGGTACACAGCCGGGGCGCGGGGCTGACCCCGGACATGCTGAGCATGCTCTACGGCCACCACGAAAAGACCTGCCCCATGGGGGCGTTCATCTCATCCGTCTCCGGGCTGTTCCCGGTGCTGCCGCGCCCTGTGCTGCCAAGCATTGACGAACTGCCATCTTCCGCCGCCACGACGCCAGTTTCCCCCGTTTCCCCCGTTTCCCCCGTTTCCACTGACACCACTGCCCCGAACGCCGCCACTTCTCCCGCCGCAAAGGACGCCTGATGCTCGACGCGCTTTCCTACGACTTCATGCAGCAGGCCCTGGCCGCATCGCTGCTGGCCAGCATTGCCTGCGGGGTCATCGGCACCCTGGTGGTGGTGAACCGGCTGGTGTTTCTGGCAGGCGGGGTGTCGCACGCGGCCTACGGCGGCGTGGGGCTGGCCTTTCACTACGGCTGGCCGGTGCTGCCCAGCGCCATCGGCTTTTCCGTGGCCGCGTCCATGCTCATGGCCGGGGTGGCCCTGAAGCGGCCCGAAAAATCCGATACGGCCATCGGCGTGCTGTGGGCGGCGGGCATGGCCTTCGGGATCATCCTCATAGACCTTACCCCCGGCTACAAGGCCGACCTGATGAGCTTTCTGTTCGGGTCCATCCTGGCCGTGCCGCTGACCGACCTATACCTGATGGCCGTGCTAGACGCCGCCCTGCTGGTCATGGTGGCCCTGTGCCACCAGACCTTGCTGGTAACGTCCTTCGACCGCGAATTCGCAGAGGCGCGCGGCCTGCCGGTGCGCACCGCGCACTACCTGGTGGTGGGCATGACGGCGGTGGGCGTGGTGATGCTGATCCGCGTGGTGGGGCTGGTGCTGGTCATGGCCCTGCTGACCATCCCGCCATTCATCGCGGCGCGCTCGGCCCGTTCGCTGCCCTCCATGATGGCCGCCGCCACCGCCTGGAGCACCGTGTTCTGCGTGGGCGGGCTGGCCCTGGCCTACCGCTGGGATGTCACCTCGGGCGCGGCCATCATCGCCGTGGCCTCGGCAGGGTTCATGGCCGTGTCCGGCGCGGGCGCGCTGCGCAAGGCCGTGGCCCGCAAGACCGCCTGACAGACGCAACAAGGGCGCAAGCCAAGGATACTTCATGACCGACACCACCCATCACCACGCCCCCGCCCCGCGTCCCCTTGCCGAACCAGACGCCCGCGCCCGGCTGGAACACGCCGGGCTGGAGGCCACCCCCCGCCGGATTGCCGTGCTGGAGGCCCTGGCCGCCCTGCCCCATGCCCCTGCCGCGCAGGAACTGCTGGACGCGGTGCGCCGCACCACCCGCATGGACAAGGTGACCCTGTACCGCACCCTGGACCTGCTGGTGGAGGCGGACATCCTGCAACGCCACAGCGGGGCCGACGGCACCTTCCGGCACTGTATGGCCCCGGCGGGGGAAAACGCGCCGCACGGCCATTTCCAGTGCACCCGCTGCGGGGTGATGACCTGCCTGCCGCCGCTGCCCAAGGCGCTGGACGCCGCCGCCCTGCTGCCCGCCGGAGTCACCGTGGAGCATGTGGAAGTGCGTCTGGACGGCGTGTGCGGACGGTGCAGCAAAAGCTGAGCGTCCCATTGCCCACTGACGCCGCGAAGTATAGCCTGACTGCGGCAGAATCCGAGCCGGAAGGATTCACCCCGCAGGGGTGAGGGCACGCCGTACTCCCCGGCATTCCGGTACGATTCTGCCTTTCCTTTTACACGCGCGGTGTGCCGCGCCATGCAGGAACACCAGGGAAGACGCAGGGCTGCCTTTCGGGCTGGCACCTCCTTCCACGTCCGCCTCCCTTCCCCACTCCCAGCCCCACACGGCGCAAGGGCCGGGCACCCGGAACCATCCGGATGCCCGGCCCTTGCGCCGTCATGCATCTGCATCTTCGCTTCGTTCCGTGACCTCGCCCTTGGTGTCAGGGGGTTTTTCCCCTCGTCGCAGGCGGGCCGTCGGATCATGCACGGTCACGGGACAATGCCCGTATCAGGACGCCGTGTCTGGCACCGCGTCTGGGCGGCACCCCGCCGCTATTCGTAGGGATAGGTGTTGCCCGCGAATTCCTTGGCGCGCGGGTTGGGGTAGGCCCCTTCGGCCTTCATGCGCTCGATGGCCTTGGAGCGGTCCACCCAGTGGGTGTGCAGCAACTGTTCGGCCTTGTGGCTCATGGGCTTTTCCATGAAGTCCTTGTACAGCTTCTGGACCTGCACGTTGTCCTGCGAGGCGCGCACCGGGAACTTGGCGTCCGCCCCGTACACCGCGTTGATGCGGTCCATCATGTAATCCTTCAGCTGCTTGGCGGCGGCCACGGCCTTGCCGGTCATGCGAATGCTGATCAGGGCGCCGCCGGTGACGACGCAGGCGGCCTTCAGAAAGCCGCGCCGGGTAAGGTTGACGATCTGCATGGTGATTCCTCCTATGCCCGGCTGGCGCTGGCCATGGCCAGGCGCTTCTTCAGGCCCGCGTACATCTGGGTCACCCTGCGGTCGGCGGCTTCAAGCACGCCGGGCATCACCGGCTGACCGCCGCCGCACACGCAGCCACCGGGGCAGGCCATGAACTCGATGAAGTGCCACGGAGCCTTGCCGGCCTTCACCAGTTCGCACACGTCATGGAAACGCTTGGCGCCGTGCACCACGGCCACCTTCACGTCCACGCCGCCCACGTTCACCGTGGCTTCCTTCACGCCCTGCAACCCGCGCACGCCCTTGAAGTCCATGCTTTCCGGCTTCTTGCCGGTGACGGCCTGGTAGGCGTAACGCAGCGCCGCTTCCATGACCCCGCCGGTGACGCCGAACAGGGTCGCGCCGCCGGTGGATTCACCCATCAGGGTGTCGCGCTTGCCGTCGGGCAGCTTGGTGAAGTCGATCTTGGCCTTCTTGATCATGTACGCCAGTTCGCGGGTGTCGATGGTGGCGTCGATGTCCTTGTAGCCGCTGTCCCACAGCTGCGGACGCATGCCTTCGTACTTCTTGGCGGTGCACGGCATGATGGACACCGTGTACACCTTGGAGCGGTCGTACTTCATGCGGTCCGCGCCGTAGGTCTTGGCCAGCGAGCCCAGCATGCCGATGGGCGACTTGCACGACGACATGTGCGGGAACAGCTCGGGATACAGCGATTCCACGTACTTGTGCCAGCCGGGGCAGCACGAGGTGAACTGGGGCAGCGGCTTGTCCAGCTTCTTGGTCAGGCGCTGCACGAATTCGGTGCCTTCTTCCCAGATGGTCACGTCGGCGGTGAATTCGTTGTCCCAGCAGTGATCGAAGCCCAGTTCCTTGAGCGCCGAGAACATCTTGCCGGTGGTCACGGTGCCCACGGGCAGGCCGAAGGCGTCGCCCAGGGCGTAGCGCACGGCGGGAGCGGGCATGGCGATGACCTTGACGTCCTTGGCCTTGATCTGCTTCTCGATCTCGGTCACCCACGACTGCGCCTCATAGATGGCGCCCACGGGGCAGTGAGTCAGACACTGTCCGCAGTTGATGCACATTTCCTCGTGGGGAATCTTGTGCGCGTCGCCCGTGTCGCCGAAGATGGCGCCCGTGGGGCAGTACTGCTGGCAGGTGTCGCACCCGATGCACTTCGTTTCATCGATCTGGATGAAGAAGAGCTTGTCGGGATCGGCCTTGGGGTCTGGAGCGTGATCTTCGTAAAAGACCTTCTCCATTTCGATACGGCTCATCTGCACGTCTCCTGTGGTTGTAGGTTGCGATCACGTCGTTGGCACCCGCGACGCCGTCCGAACACCTCCTTGTCCCGCGCCGCCTTGTACCGGTCCGACACTGCCCGCCGCCACCGGGGTGGCGTCAGGCGCCCTTCGCCGCCGCGCGGAAGGCGTCCAGCGCCGCCGGGAACGGTCCCAGCGCGCGGGGCAGCACCCCTTGCGTCAGCGAAATGGCCAGCCCGTAATTGGTCATGGGCACTCCCGCCCGCCGCGCCGCGCGCAGCCGGGCCAGCATGTTGCCCCGGTTGATGACGCAGCCGCCGCAATGCACCACCAGCGCATAGGCGGCCATGTCGTCGGAAAGTTCCTTGCCCGCCGTGACGTCGATTTCGATGTCGCCGCCCGCGTACTGGCGCAGCCAGCGGGGAATCTTGACCCGGCCTATGTCGTCGGCCAGGGGGTGGTGGGTGCAGGCTTCGGCTATCAGCACCCGGTCGCCCGGCCCCAGCCGTTCGATGGCCGCAGCACCGCGCGCCAGTTCCACCAGGTCGCCCTTCAGCCGGGCCATCAGGATGGAAAAGGTGGTCAGGGGCACGCCGGGCGGGGTATCCGCCGCCGCCTTCAGCACCACCTGCGAGTCGCACACCACAAGGTCCGGCGGCGCGGAAAGGCGCTCCAGAGCGGCGCGCAGTTCGCGCTCCTTGACCACCAGGCACATCTGGTCGCCGTCCAGCAGGTCGCGGATGGCCTGCACCTGGGGCAGGATCAGCCGCCCCCTTGGCGCACCAAGGTCGATGGGCACCACCAGCACCACAAGCCCTCCCGGCGGCACCAGGTCGGACAGCATGTGCGGCTGGGCGATGGCGTGTTCCGGGGCCAGCATGGCGATGCGCTCGCGCACGGCGTCCAGCCCCTTGCCCAGCAGCGCCGAGGCCGCCACCACGGCAATGCCGCGACCGGCCAGCGCATCGCGCACGGCTTCGGGCAGCACGGCCGCCGGGTCGTCAGCCGGAGCAAGGTCCGCCTTGTTGGCCACCACGAAGTACGGCAACTTGCGCGCGGCGAATGCGGCCTCCAGCGCCTCCTCGTCCCGGCCCCACGCACCGTCGGTGACCAGCAGGGCCACGTCGGTGCGGTCCAGCGCCCGTTCCGAGCGTTCGCGGCGCAACGCGCCCAGCGCGCCCTCGTCGTCGATGCCCGCCGTATCGATGAACACCACCGGGCCGACAGGGTCGAGTTCCAGCGTCTTTTCCACGGGGTCGGTGGTGGTGCCCGGCGTGTCCGAAACGATGGACGCGCCCTGCCCCACCAGCCCGTTCAGCAGCGACGACTTGCCGACGTTGCGGCGCCCGTAGATGCCGATGTGCAGCCGCAGCCCCCTTGGGGTATCCTGCATGCCCTTGCTCCTTGCGCCGGGGCGGGCACGCGCCCGGCCCGGCGGATGGTGTCCAGCGCGTCATCCATGTCCACGCGCCGCTTGTGGTCGTAAATGTGATAGTCCGCCCGGCGGGCGGCGGGGGTGAAGCCCGGCATCAGCACGTTGCCCCCCGCGCGCAGCCCGTCCAGTTGCCCGTCCTGCGGGGCCAGGGTGGCCAAGGCGGTGGTGGCGGGCAGGTTAAGGCCGGGCCGGGCGATGCGCAGCGCCGCCATGCAGCGCAGGGTCAGTTCCACCGGGCCGGGCGCCGCCCCGGCCAGGGGGGTTGCACCGTTGGGCACGAAGGGACCGGCCCCGCACATGTCCGCAGCCAGTTCGCACACCAGCAGGACGTCGTCGGCCAGCGATTCCGGTCGCTGCCCCGGCACCCCCACGATGAACCCGCTACCCACCTCGTAGCCCGCGTCGCGCAGGCGGCGCAGGGCCGCAAGCCGCTGGGCCAGCGTCTTGCCGGGGTGCAGGCGGGCGTACAGGGCGGCGTCCGCCGTCTCGTGCTTCATCAGAAAGCGGTCCGCCCCGGCGGAACGCCACAGGGCGTAGTCCCGCGCCGGGCGTTCGCCCACGCTCAGGGTGACGGCAAGGCCCAACCGGGTCTTCACCGCTTCCACGATGTCGGCAAGATCGCGCGGGGCCATGCCGTAATCGTCACCCGATTGCAGCACCACGGTATCCGCCCCCGCCGCGGCGGCCTCGCCCGTCGCAGCCAGCACCTCCGGCAGGGTCAGCCGATAGCGGCGCGCCTGCGCATTGTCGCGGCGCAGCCCGCAGTACACACAGTTGCGGATGCAATGATTGGAAAATTCCACGATGCCGCGCACGTGCACCATGTCGCCCTTGGCCTCGCGGCGCACCGCGTCGGCGCGAGCCGCAAGTTGGTCGAACGGCGTATCGAACAGCAGACCGAGAATCTCGTCGCGATGCATCATGGCCGCCCCCGGCCATTGCCATGGCTGTCGTCGCGGTCGTTGGCGCGGCCATTGGTACGCCCATAGTCCCGAACATTTCGGGGTGCACCGGGGTGCATCGCCTGCCCGGCGGGACTTCCCAGCCGGGCCATGGCCTCTGGCGAAAGCAGCGCATCCAGCGTAGCCTCGTCCAGCAGGCCGATGTGCCGGGCCGCCTCGCGCAGGCCGCAATCCCGCTCGCGCATGACGCCCACCAGCCGGGTGGCCCCGTCGTAACCCAGCACGGGCACCAGCGCAGTCAGCGTGCCCCACGAATCGTCCACGTGGCGCGCGCAGGCCGCCGCGTCCGCCCGCATGCCTTCCACGCAACGGGTGCGGAACATGACACAGGCGCGGGCAAGGATGGAAATGGTGTCCAGCAGCGCATCGGCCACCAGCGGCAGGAAGGCATTCAACTCCAGTTGCCCGGCCTGCGCGGCCACGGTCAGCGCCGCGTCGTTGCCCAGCGCGCGCATGGCCGCCTGGGCCACCGCCTCGCAGATCACCGAGTTGACCTTGCCGGGCATCAGGCTGGACCCGGCCTGAACGGCGGGCAGCGCAAGTTCGCCCAGCCCCCCGCGCGGGCCGGAGGCCAGCAACCGCAGGTCTGCGGAAATCTTCAGCAGGTTCACCGCGTGCGCCTTCAGGATGCCGGACACCTCCACGAACACATCGGCGTTCTGGGTGGCGTCCACCAGATTTTCGGCGCGGGCCATGCCAAGGCCTGTCACCTCGCGCAGCCGCTCCACCACCAGAAAGATGTAGTCGCGCGGGGCGGTGACGCCCGTGCCCACCGCCGTGCCACCCAGGTTGACCACGCGCAGCCGCTCCTCGCACTTGAAGATGCGCCAGCGGTCGCGCGAAAGCGCTTCCGCCCAGGCGGAACATTCCGCCCCCAGGGTCATGGGCACGGCGTCCTGCAACTGGGTGCGGCCCAGCTTGACCACCCCGGCAAAGTCGCGTTCGCGGTCCTGGAAAGTGCGTTGCAGCGCGGCCACGGCCCGCTCCAGTTCGCGCAGGCCGCGCATGGCCGCCACGCGCAGCGCCGTGGGAAAGACGTCGTTGGTGGACTGGTGCAGGTTCACGTGGTCCAGCGGGTGCACCAGTTGGTACGCGCCGCGCGTGCCGCCCATGAACTCTTCCGCCCGGTTGGCCAGCACCTCGTTGACGTTCATGTTGGCCGAGGTGCCCGCGCCCCCCTGCAAGGCGTCCACCACCACGTGCGCGCCAAGATCGCCGTGCTGCATGTCGTCGCAGGCGACGCATACGGCGTCGGCCACGCGCGGTTCCAGGTAGCCCAGCTCCGCATTGGCGCGAGCGCAAGCCTTCTTGACCAGGGCAAGCGCCTCCACGAGTCCCGGGTGGAGGCGCCGCCCGGCAACGGCGAAGTTGTCCAGTGCCCGCTGGGTGTGGATGCCATGATAGGCATCCGCGGGCACGGACATTTCGCCCAGCAGGTCGTGCTCCGCGCGGACGGGTGCGTACGCCGCGCGGTTGCACGTCCCGCAGGTATCCGAGGACAAGGTGGTGGCCGCGTCCGTCCCTTCCGTCCCTTCCATCCCTTTCATCAGGGACGGTGCAGACGTGATGGACGGTGCGACCGCCATGCCCTGCCCCGCAGAAGCGACAGGTTCAGCAGAAGACATCCCTGCGCCCTTCCTGCACCTTGCCCAACATGCGTTCGGCCACGCGGCGGGTGCGGTCGTCCATGCAGCCGAGTTCGGCGGCGATGACGCCCTGGCCCACCTCGCGCTCCATGGGGCTACCGTAGTCGATAAGGTATTCGAGGAAGGTGGACAGCGCGTTGGGGGCGCACTTTTCCTTGATCAGGCCGGGCTTGGCGAGATCCATGAAGTCCTGCCCGGTGCGGCCCAGCCGGTAGCAGGCGGTACAGAACGAGGGGATGTAGCCCATGCGTCCGATGTCGGCCACGACCTCGGAAAGGCTGCGGTGATCGCCAAGCTGGAACTGGCTGGATTCGAACTTTTCCGTCTCCACATAGCCGCCGGGGTTGGTGCGGCTGCCCGCCGATATCTGCGACACGCCAAGGGCAAGGGTGGAATGGCGCACTTCGGCGTTTTCACGCGTGGACATGATCAGGCCGGTGTAGGGCACGGCCAGCCGCAGAATGGCCACCAGTTTGCGGAACTCGTCGTCGGTCACGGCCTGCGGCGGACAGCTGGCCATCTCGGAACCCACGGCGGGCTCGATGCGCGGCACGCTGATGGTGTGACAGCCCACGCCGAAGCGGTCTTCCAGATGGCGGATGTGGCTCATCAGCGCCAGGGTGTCGAACCGCCAGTCGGCCAGCCCGTACAGCACACCCAGGCCCACGTCGTCGATGCCCGCGCGCATGGCCCGATCCATGGCCGAGGCGCGCCAGTCGAAGTCGCGTTTCAGGCCGCCCACGTGCACACGGGCGTAGGTGGGCCGGTGGTAGGTTTCCTGGAACAACTGATAGGTGCCGATGCCGCGTTCCTTCAGACGGATGAAGTCTTCCACCGTCAGCGGGGCCACGTTGACATTGACGCGGCGTATCTCGCCGCTTTCCTCGTGCACCGAGTACACGGCGTCGATGGCCTTCAGCACGTACTCGAAGCCTTCGCCGGGGTACGATTCGCCCGCCACCAGCAGCACGCGCTTGTGGCCCTGGCGCACCAGCACGCGGGTTTCGGCGGCCACTTCGTCCATGGACAGGGCGCGCCGGTCCAGTTCCTTGTTGGTGGCGCGGAACGCACAGTACAGGCATTCGTTGGCGCACAGGTTGGAGATGTACAGCGGCGCGAACATGACCAGCCGGTTGCCGTAAATCTCTTCCTTGACCCGGCGGGCGGTGTCGAACAACTCATCCACCAGGCCGGGACTGTTCACGTGCATCAAAGCGGCCACGTCGTCGTGGTCCAGCCCTTCCAGTTCGCGGGCCTTGGCCAGCACCTCGCGAATCTTGCCTCCGTCCTCGGCGGTGTTGCGGGCCAGCGTGTCCGCGATGAAGCCGTCGTCAAGCCACGAAACATCCCTGTCGGCATCCGTTGCCTTGCCCATGGTCCTGCTCCTTCCACGGTATGGCGGCGCGGCTCATGCCGCGTCGGTAAGCAGAAGCGTCTTGATGCGCACGCCGGGGATGGCCCCCAGCCTGCCCGTCATCGCCCCCAGTTCGTCGGTGGTGCCGTCCACGATCAGCGAAATGACGCCCACTCCGCGTTCCCGGTACGGCACCCCCATGCGTCCGATGACCAGCGAACCGAACTCGCTGATCACGGCATTGACCTTGTCCGCGCAGGCTTCGCGGTTGCCGACCAGCAACGCCACCACACCCACGCGCTTGCATTGTCCGTTGACGTGCATCCCCGCCCCGCCTCCCCGGCCTCGCCACCCCGCCATCCAACCCGCACCCGTCGCATGACGCGCGCACAAGGGGTACGCCCCAATGCGCGCCAGCGAGCCCCAATGAGACGGATGCGCACGAACGCGCCCTGATGCAGACGGACGCGCACAACCACCCAGCAGGGCTGCGTTGCCAACGTTTGGCGGGCCTGCACGCGAAGCCGCCGTTTCCACGAGCGTCTTCTTGCATCGCGCTTGATGGCCACCGTGTTATGTTTTTTATTGCGATTACTCCCATGTGTTACCTATGTCAATTTCGTGCTACATTTTTATGCTACATATCCAATCCTGAAAATAGATTTCATCAATGCGAACGTTCCGGGTTGTTCCACCAAACAATACAGAATGCACGAGCATTGGTGCATCCGCCACCCAATGCCGCTGACGCATGACGCAAAAGTTGTCCCACGCGCACAACCGCTTGCCGCCACCCGGCCTGCGGCATGCCGGGAACACTGCCGCCATGGGGATTGCAACCTCAAGCTTTTCGTGTTTCCGCCGATAGGACGAGCAACGAAGCATCCCGCAGGCAGCGCCCGGCCACATCGGCCAGACAGGCGCGCCGCAGAATGCGGCGCGCGGCCCGGTGCCGCGCGGATACCATCGGAGGCCCCCCCCCATGTCCCGCGAATTCCGCGAACCCCGCGAGTCACATATTCTGAAAGAAGTCGGGCAGGCCGATCTGGCCGATCTGGCCAATCCGGGCGATCACGAGGGCAACGGCGACGGGCGCGGACGCCCCAGTTCGCCCAGTGCGGGCCGTGCACTCCGCACTGGCCCCGTTGCCGCCGGACTGATCGGGACCGGCCTGATCGTCACGGGCCTGGCCCTTGCCGCCCTGCCGCTGCTGCCCCCCGGCGGCACACCCGCAGGGGCGGAGATGCGCCAGTCGCAGGGCGTCCCGACGCAGCCCGCGTCCATGGCGCCCCAACCGCCGCGCCTTGGCGCTGACCCCGGCGCCCCGCTGGTGGCCAAGGAATCGGGCGAGGCCAACGTGAACGGGCAGACCATGCCCCTGTCCACGGTGGTCACCCACGACAACGGCTTCATGGTGCCCGACAATCAGGGCGGCATGTTCTGGAGCAAGGGCGCGCCGCGCCCCCAGGCGGACCCCAACTACATGGAGGCCCGCGAACTGAAGCTGAAGGTGCGCGAACTGGTGGACCAGTTGCTGGCCACGGTGCCCAACGATGCGCTGATGGGGTACATTGCCCTGCCCACGTCGTTCGTGAATCAGGACGACTTTGACGAATCGTCGTCGCTTGGCCGGTACATCGCCGAGCAGTTGTTCTACGAATTCAACCAGCGCGGCTTTCCCGTACGCGAATACCGCCTGCCCGGCACCCTGCGCCCGCGCGAGGGCGAAGGCGAATTCCTGCTGTCGCGCAACGTGGGCGTGTTGCCCGCGCGCGAAGGCTGGGCCGTGTTCGTGGCGGGCACCTACTACCGCGACAAGTACAGCGTGTTCATCAACGCCCGGCTGATCCGCGCGGCGGACGGGCTGGTGCTGCGCACGGCAGAACTGGTGATGCCCGCCAACGGCCTGCTGGGCCGCATGCTGGCCAATACCGGGCGCAAGCTGATGGGCGGTTCCATGAACATCGGCGATTTCGACCGGACCACCCGGAAATAGCCGCAAGGAATACAACCATGCGTATCCCCGCCATTCTTCTGCTGCTGGCCAGCCTTGCCCTGCCCGCCCTTGCGGGGTGCGGCAAGCAGGTGGCCTCCATACCGGATAGCGACGAGGCCCTGCACAACTGGCACCAGGGCCGCACCTACCAGGCCCAGGGCCGCTATGAACTGGCCCGCGAACACTACCTGCTGGCCCTTGCCGCCGCGCGCTCTGACGACGTGCGCGATGCCCTGGCCCGCGAAGTGGACGTGGTGGACCGACAGATAAAGACGCTGCGCTGACGCGGCGATTCCGGAGCATCCCATGAAACGCATACTTGCCCTGCTCGTGCTGACCATAGGTCTGCTGCTGCCCATGGCGGCAGCCGCTGCCAGCGTGCCCGAGGCCGCTGACGCCATGGCTGCGGCCATGGACGTGCAGATGGCCCGCAAACTGGGGCAGGAAGCCCCGCCCGCCAAGGGCATAAGCATCATGGTCACCACCCCGGTGGACCTGGGCGACCTGGAAGGCGCCAACGGGCTGGCCCGCCAGATGGCGGAGGAAATGTCCCGCTGGTTCGTGCAGGCTGGCTACCGGGTGCAGGAAATCCGCAAGGGCCGCACCATCCTGTTCCAGCCGGAAACGGGCGAACTGCTGCTGACCCGCAAGACGGAACTGCTGGGCACCCAGAACGTGTCCAGCGTGGCCATTCTGGCGGGCACCTACACCATCACCCCCAAGGCCGTGCGCTTCAACATGCGGCTCATCCACACCCCGTCCAACGAGGTGCTGGCCATGGGCACCGCCACGGTGCCGGTTTCCGAGGAACTGAGGCCGCTGCTGGTGGACGCATCGCGCCTTGGCCCCATCCGGCCCAGCGTGGGCACCAGCCTGCGCTGACCTACAAATTCCGACGCCCGGCCCCTCGCGCCAGGGGGGCCAGGGCCCGGGCACCACGCCCAGGATACGGACCGCCCCGCCCTGCCGTTCAGGACGGGGCGGCTCCTATTTGGGGCGACCGGTTTTTTGTTCGCCTCCGGCGGGCAGGGGGCAATGCCCCCTGCACCCCCTTTATGGGGCCAATCTGTCTTGGCGACATCCCCCTCTTCCCTACGAGTTCCAATTATTCACTACACCCCTCACGACAAAGAGCCCCCGTCGCGTCTCCGCAACGGGGGCTCATCGGACCAATTGAAAAGTTTGCGGGTGGGAAGGGGGTCCGGGGGAAGGGAGGGGGCTTTCCAAAGCCCCCTCCCTTCCCCCGGTTACTCTTGCATCAAATCACCCTTGCTACCACTACGCCTAGTGCGCGGTGGGCACGGGCGGGGTCGCATCGCAGGTGGCGCCTTCGCGCAGGGTGCGGAAGAGCGGCAGTCCTTCGGCGCGACCGGAGAAGATGGCCTCGGCCTCGCTTTCGAGAGCCAGGGGCAGCACTTCGTCCACGTGGTCCACGAAGGTGATGGTCAGGTCCTTGAGGATTTCGTCGGGGACGTCCTTGAGGTCCTTCTTGTTGTCGCGCGGCACGAGCACCTTGGTGATCAGGCCCCGGTGGGCGGCCAGCAGCTTTTCGCGCAGGCCGCCGATGGGCAGCACGCGACCGCGCAGGGTGATCTCGCCGGTCATGGCCACGTCGTTGCGCACGGGCACGCCGAGCAGGGCCGAGACCAGCGAGGTGGTCAGGGTGATGCCTGCCGAGGGGCCGTCCTTGGGGGTGGCGCCTTCGGGCACGTGCACGTGGATGTCGATGTCCTTGTGGAAGTCGCTGCGCAGGCCGAACATGTTGGACCGCGAACGCACGTAGGACAGGGCGGCCTTGGCCGATTCGGTCATGACCTCGCCAAGCTTGCCGGTGATGACCACCTTGCCGGTGCCGGGCATGAGGGCGGTTTCCACCATCAGCAGTTCGCCGCCAAGCTCGGTCCAGGCAAGCCCGGTGGTCACGCCCACCTGGGGATTGGCCTCGCGCTCGCCGTAGCGGAACTTCTTCACGCCCAGGAACTGGGACAGGTTCTGCCGGGTGACGGTGACCGTCTTGTCCAGGTCGTCGGCCTCGACGATCTGCATGGCCACCTTGCGGCACACGCCCGCCAGCTCGCGCTCGAGGTTACGCACCCCCGCCTCGCGGGTGTAGGTGCGGATCATTTCCAGCACGGCGTTGTCCGACATCTTCATGTTCTCGGTCTTGATGCCGTGGGCCTCGATCTGCTTGGGCAGCAGAAAATCGCGCGCGATGCGGCGCTTTTCCGTTTCGAGGTAGCCGGGCAGCCGGATGATCTCCATGCGGTCCTGCAACGGCAGGGGAATGGAGTGCAGGCTGTTGGCCGTGGTGATGAAGAACACCTGCGACAGGTCGTAGTCCATGTCCAGGTAGTGGTCGTTGAAGGTATTGTTCTGCTCGGGGTCCAGCACTTCCAGCAGGGCGGCGGAGGGGTCGCCCCGGAAGTCCATGCTCATCTTGTCGATTTCATCCAGGCAGAACAGGGGGTTGTTGAACTTCACCCGCTTCAGCGACTGAATGATCTTGCCGGGCAGCGCGCCCACGTAGGTACGCCGGTGGCCGCGGATTTCGGCCTCGTCACGCACGCCGCCAAGGGAAAGACGCACGAACTCGCGCCCCGTGGCCTTGGCCACGGACTTGGCCAGCGAGGTCTTGCCCACGCCGGGGGGGCCCACAAGGCACAGGATGGGACCCTTGAGGCGGTTCACCAGCTTCTGGACGGCCAGATACTCGAGGATGCGTTCCTTGGGCTTTTCCAGGCCGTAGTGGTCGGCGTCGAGAACCGTGCGGGCCTTCTCGATGTCGATCTCGGTTTCCTTCAGGGTGTTCCACGGCAGATCGAGAATCCAGTCCACGTAGTTGCGCACCACGGTGTACTCGGCGGACGAAGGCGGCATCTGGCGCAGCTTCTTCATCTCGCGCAGGGCCTTCTCGCGCGCCTCGTCGGGCATGTTCTTTTCCGCCAGGCGCTGTTCCAGCTCGTTGACCTCGGCCTGGGGATCTTCCTCGCGCCCCATTTCCTTGTGGATGGCCTTGATCTGCTCGTTCAGGTAGTACTCGCGCTGGTTGCGCTCCATCTGGTTCTTGACGCGGTTCTTGATGCGCTTTTCCATGGACGAGATGGCAATCTCGCCCTGGAGCAGCTCGTACACCTTTTCAAGGCGCACCACCGGGTCTTCCAGTTCCAGCACTTCCTGCTTCTTGCGGTAGTCCACCTTCAGGTGGGGCATCACCGCATCGGCCAGGCGGCCCGCCGTGTTGATGGCGGTAATGGCCAGCAGGGTTTCCTGCGCCAGCTTCTTGTTGATCTTGCTGTATTCCTCCAGCGCTTCCTGCGTGGCGCGCACCAGCGCCTCGGACTCCGCAGTCAGGGCGTCGGATTCGCGCAGGGGCAGGATGGAGGCGCGGGGAAAGTCGCCCTCGCCTTCTTCGCCAAGGGCTTCCCAGCGGGCGCGGTACAGGCCTTCAAACAGCACCTTGATGGTGCCGTCGGGCAGGCGCAGCAGTTGCAGGATCTTGCTGACGGTGCCGACCTCGAACAGGTCCTCGCCGCCGGGCTTTTCCACTTCGGGCTCGCGCTGGGCCACCAGGAATATCTTCTTGCCGTAATCGGAGATGGCGTTCTCGATGGCCCGGATGGACGCCTCGCGCCCCACGAACAGGGGCACGATGGAGCGCGGGAACATCACCACCTCGCGCAACGACATCAGCGGCAGGTCCAGAACGGGACGGGCCTTATCGCCATCAACGTCGAAATCGCTCATTCATTCCTCCAGAACGGCGGCAGGGGCCGCCGGGTGCCCGCGCGCCGGAAGGGGGCGCGGGAGCCCCGCGTGCGAGACGGGGCACAATGCACACAAACTAGTGTCCCTATTCCCGTTGTCAACGCACCCGCCGGGGAGCCGCCGGGGTGATCGACGTGGTACCCATTGGGGTACCGAGCGGAAATCCGCCGCTGGCGCCATGCCGGGTGGCCGGTGCATTGGCCGCCCTTCCGTGAAAAGTTCCCCGTGCATGGGGGGCAAGGGGCGGACTCTGCCGACCGTGACAGTTGGGGCGACCGTGGCAACTGGGGCGGCCCTGGCAACTGGGGCGATTGGGGCAACTGGCGTCAGCTAGGGCGACTGGCGGCAACCGGCGGAAGCTGGGCCGAAGGAGCCACGCCCGCAAGTGCGCGGGACGAAACCATAACGGCGCGGCCCTTGCGGACCGCGCCGTTGCATTCATCAGGAGCCGGTCTTGGCCTCGGTGTGGTAGATCATCACCGGTTCGCGGCTTTTATCCACCACGGCGCGGTTGATGACGCATTCCTTGATGTCCTGCTGCGAGGGCAGCTTGTACATGATGTCGAGCATCACCGATTCCATCACGTTGCGCAGGCCGCGCGCGCCGGTCTTGCGTTCGATGGCCTGGCTGGCGATGCTCTTCAGCGCGTTGGTGGTGAAGCGCAGGTTCACCTTGTCCAGCTCGAACAGCTTCTGGTACTGGCGCACCAGGGCGTTCTTGGGCTCGGTAAGGATGCGCACCAGGTCGTCCTCGCTCAGTTCCTCCACGTGGGTCACCACGGGGATGCGGCCCACGAATTCGGGAATCAGGCCGAACTTCACGAGGTCATTGGGGTGCACCTGGCCCAGCAGTTCGCCGAAAGGCAGGTCCTTGCGGCTGGCCACCTTGGCGCCGAAGCCCATGGCCCCGCCACCGATGCGCTGCCCGATGAGCTTGTCGAGACCGATGAACGCCCCGCCGAGGATGAACAGGATGTTCGAGGTGTCCATCCTGATGAATTCCTGCTGCGGGTGCTTGCGCCCGCCCTTGGGCGGAATGTTGGCCTCGGTGCCTTCGATGATCTTCAGCAGGGCCTGCTGCACCCCTTCGCCCGACACGTCGCGGGTGATGGAGGGACCGTCGCCCTTGCGGGAGATCTTGTCGATTTCATCGATGTAGATGATGCCCTTGGACGCCGCCTCGATGTCGTAGTCGGCGTTCTGGAGCAGCTGGACGAGAATGTTCTCCACGTCCTCGCCCACGTAGCCGGCTTCGGTCAGGGTGGTGGCGTCGGCGATGGCGAAGGGCACCTTCAGCACGCGGGCCAGGGTCTTGGCCAGCAGGGTCTTGCCGCTGCCGGAAGGACCGATGAGCAGGATGTTGCTCTTTTCCAGCTCCACCTCGCCGCCCAGGGCGCTGGCGAAGAAGACCCGCTTGTAGTGGTTGTGCACCGCCACGGACAGGATCTTCTTGGCCTGATGCTGGCCGATGACGTATTCGTCGAGCTTGGCCTTGATCTCGGCGGGGGTGAGCAGCTTGCCCTCCTCCACCGTTTCGGTGATGTGCTCCTGCGCGATGATCTCGTTGCACAACGAGACGCATTCATCGCAGATGTAGACGCCGGGCCCGGCAATGAGGCGCTGCACGGCGTCCTGCCCCTTGCCGCAGAAGGAACAACGCAGCTCGCGTTCCGAGCCGCCCTTGGTATTGGCCATGATGTACCTACTTCGCTTGGTTCTGCGTGGCATCCCGCCGCGAGGTGAGAATGCTGTCGATAATGCCGTATTCCTTGGCCTCGGCGGGTCCCATGAAGTAATCACGCTCGGTGTCGTCGGCAACCCGTTCCACGGATTGGCCGGTGTGGCGGGCCATGATGTCGTTCAGGTTGGCCTTCATGCGCAACACTTCGCGGGCGTGGATGTCGATGTCGCTGGCCTGCCCGGAGAAGCCCCCCGAGGGCTGGTGGATCATGATGCGGCTGTTGGGCAGCGCGTGGCGCATGCCGGGGGCACCGGCGGCCAGCAGCAGCGCGCCCATGCTGGCGGCCTGGCCCAGGCACAGGGTGGCCACGGGCGAGGTGATGTACTGCATGGTGTCGTAGATGGCCATGCCCGCCGTCACCGCGCCGCCCGGAGAGTTGATGTACAGGTAGATTTCCTTCTCGGGGTTTTCCGATTCGAGGAACAGCAGCTGCGCGCAGATGAGCGAGGCGATCTGGTCGTCGATGGGGGTGCCGAGCAGGATGATGCGGTCCTTCAGCAGGCGCGAATAGATGTCGTAGGCGCGTTCGGAACGGCCCGAGGTCTCGATGACTATGGGAACTGGCATGTGCCTCTCCTGCGTGTGTCGGCGTGAACCGCCGCGTGCTGCCGTGTGCGTTGGTGATGCGCGGGCCACCCGGTCCGGCCGACCGGCTGGAGTTCCGGCCAGCGGCCCGCCAGGCAGTCAGCCTGACGACCGGGCTGACGACCGGGCTGACGACCGGGCTGACCCGGAAGGCGGCCCGGCTGCATGATGTCCCTGATCCGGCCCCCCGTGCCCACGACGTACCCGGACATGCCCGGACATGCCCGGAACGGAACCGGGAGCGGGCGGCGGATGCATGGCCGGTTCGGAACTGGTTCGTTGCCCGAAGGATAGCAGAAGACCGCCCCGCACCACAAGGCGCCCGTGGCGGTCCGGCCACCCCCGTGAAAGGGGCGCCCGGCCCTTGCGCCCTGCATCCGTCTTGTCGGCCAAAAAACGCGATGCTTTACGAAACACCCGCGAAAACAAGGGCAGGGAAGGTGCGGGTGCACCCCCCCTGCTCCGAACGTGCGTCCATGAACCGGGCGGGCCGGTTCGCGTGCGCGGGCAAAGCGGCCGCTATTTCGCGGCGGGCTCCACCTCGGTCACGGTGGCCTTCTCGTAGATGGCGTCCATGGCCTTGTCGGCCAGCATGCGGTCGCGCAGCGAGAAGATCAGGTTGTTCTTGATGTAGTAGTCTTTCAGGGCGTTGTAGTCCTGGCCCGAGCGCATGGCGATCTGCTGGAGCTGGGTGTCGATCTCCTGCTCGGTCACTTCCACGCCTTCCTTGCGGGCGGCGCGCAGCAGGAATATCTGGGTGCGGGTCACCTGCTCGGCTTCGGGGTGCACTTCGGCGCGCAGTTCCTCGGGCTTCTTGCCCAAGGACTCCATGCTCTTGCCCTGGCGTTCGAGCTTGGTGCGCATGTCGTCCAGCAGGTGGCCGACGTACATGTCCACCATGCTTTCGGGCAGGGGGAAGTCCACCATCTTCAGCAGCTTGTCCAGCATGGTCTTCTGGGCGGTGGCCTTCACCAGCTGGGTGCGGCTCTGCATGTAGGAAGAGGTGACCGCCTCGCGCATCTTGTCCATGGACTCGAAGCCGCCAGCCTTCTGGGCCAGGTCGTCGTTGGCCTCGGGCAGGCGGCGTTCCTTCACGGCGTGCACCTTGACCTTGACGGTCAGGCTCTTGCCCGCGAAGTCGGGGTTGATGAAGTCCGCCGGGAAATTCAGGGGGCCTTCGCCCTCTTCGCCGGGGGCCAGGGTCTTCACCAGGGCCTCGAAGTCTTCCAGGGCCTGGCGGTCGCCAAGGTTCATCTGGAAGTTCTCTGCGCTGATGCCTTCCACCGGCTCGCCGTTTTCGAACGCGGCGAAGTCCAGCACCACCACGTCGCCGTCATTGCCGGGGCGCGCTTCGGCCACGGGCACCAGTTCGGCCATGTTGGTGCGGATGCGGGTGATGACCTCGTCCACTTCCTTTTCGTCCACCACGGCCTTTTCCTGCTCCACGGCAAAGCCGTCGTAGTCGGGCAGGTCGAATTCGGGCAGCACTTCAAAGGAGATGCTGTACTCGAAGGGGGTGCCGCGTTCCAGCTGCCCGCCGTCGAAGTCGATGCGCGAGATGGGGTTGGCGTCCAGCGCGGTCATCACTTCGTTGATATGCACGTTGACGAGGTCCTGGGTGGCCTCGCCGTAGATTTCCTTGCGGAAGCGGCTTTCGACCAGATTCGAGGGCACCTTGCCCTTGCGAAATCCGTCGAGGCTCATGTTGGTGCGGTACATGGCGATGGCGGCGGACAGGGCTGCCTCCACTTCCTCGACCGGCACCGTGATGTTGACCTTTTTCTTGACCGGGGAAATATCTTCGACGGTATATTCCATGGTGCAGCGCTCCTTGTGAAAGTCTGTTGGTGCCCGGCGCCACGGGCCGTGCCCGTTGCGGGTGCGGCGCGGCGGCGCTGGTGCCGGGGGCGGGGATTGAACCCGCATGGTGTGAACCACTGGCTTCTAAGACCAGCGCGTATACCAGTTCCGCCACCCCGGCAGTGCGACGGCGCGATTCCGGGCCGCCAGCACGGCGGCGCCCCCCGTGCCACATGCGTGCACGGCAGAAGGCGGTCCGGTGGCGGTCAGGCGACGCTTCGGAAAGCCCGCTCCTTTACCATTTGTGCCAACGGAGCGCAAGCCCGCGCCAGCGCGGAAGCATCCCCCCCCTTCCCCCCTCCCCCCGTCCGCGTACCGGGCAAAGCACCCTGCGGTCCGGCGTGGCACACCCTGCCTGCCCGCAGCCAGCGGCACCGCCGGCATGCATGAGAAAGGTGGATTCCAAACTGCCAGCTTTCTTGACGTATCGCTTTCATCAATATACACAATCAGCATGCTGGATTTCAGAAGACTCGAAGCATTCTGCAAGGTCTACGAACTGCGCAGCTTCTCGCGGGCCGGGGCGGACCTGTTCCTGTCCCAGCCCACCATCAGCGCACACGTCCTTGCACTGGAAAAGGAACTGGGCGTCCGCCTGCTGGACCGCATGGGGCGGCAGGTATTGCCCACGCCCGCCGGAGAGGTGCTGTACCGGCGCGCGTCAGAGGCGTTCGCAAGCCTTGCCGCCGCAGAGGCCGAGATCGGCCAACTGCGCGACGAGGTCAGCGGCGACCTGGTGATTGGCGGCAGCACCATACCCGCGCACCACGTCCTGCCGGATGTCATCTCCCGTTTCGTGCGCACCTACCCTTCGGTGCGCGTGCACCTGCGCGTGGGCGACACGGCGGACATCGTGCAGCGCGTCACCGATGGCGAGCTGATGCTGGGGCTGGTGGGCGCGGTGGACGCGCACCCCGACCTGGTGTTCGAACCGCTGGTGGACGACGAACTGGTGGTGGTGGCCACGCCGGAACTGGCGGGCGGCAGGCGCCACGTACAGGTCGAGGAACTGGCCCAGTGGCCGTGGATCATGCGCGAAGCCGGGTCCGGCACGCGGCGCACCTTCGCCGAGGCACTGGCCTCGGCGGGCATGGACGTGCGGCGGCTGCCTGTGGCCCTGGTTGTGGACAGCACCCAGGCCGTGGTGCAGTACGTGCGGGCGGGCCTTGGGATCAGCGCCACCTCGCGCCTGGCCGTGGCCGAAAGCATCGCCAGGGACGAACTGGTGGAACTGCAACTGGATGACTGTCGCCCGGCGCGACAATTCCATTCGGTGCGGCACGCCCGGCGGCACCAGTTTCCGGCGGCTGCGGCCTTTGCCGCCTTTCTGGGCGAGCATACCCGCCACCTGCGTAACGATTGCGCCTCGGACAGCGAAACGGGCAACAACAAGGTCCGCCACAAGGACAAGGCATGAGCCGCATCCGTCTGGTCGATTCGGTCAAGGCCGCCGGTTGAGCCGCCAAGGTGGCTCCGGGGGACCTGGAGCGCATCCTGGCGGGGCTTCCGCGCGACCCGTCCGTTGAAGACAGGGTCATCGTGGGCACGCGTCACAACGAGGACGCAGCCGTGGTGCGCCTGCCCGGTGGGCAATCCATCGTGCAGACGCTGGACTTCTTCACGCCCATCGTCAACGACCCGTACAGCTTCGGGCGCATTGCAGCGGCCAACGCCCTGTCCGACGTCTACGCCATGGGCGGCGAGCCGTGGTGCGCCATGAACATCGTCTGCTTTCCGGTGAAGCGGCTGCCGGAATCCATCCTGGCGGACATCCTGCGCGGCGGGTCCGACGCCCTGCGCGAGGCAGGCGCGGCGCTGGTGGGCGGGCACAGCGTGGAAGACGACGAAATCAAGTACGGGCTGTCCGTCACCGGGCTCATCGACCCAGACGTCATCGCCTCCAATGCCGGGCTGCGCCCCGGTGACCGGTTGCTGCTCACCAAGCCGCTGGGCACCGGCATTCTGGCCACCGCCGTCAAGGCCAACTGGCCCGGCTGTGATGCCCACGAGGCAGAACTTTTCCGCTGGGCCTCGCGCCTGAACAAGGGCGCGGGCCGGGTGATCCGCGAGTTGCGCCTGAAGGCCGCCACCGACGTTACCGGCTTCGGCCTTGGTGGGCATTGCCTGGAGATGGCCGGGGCTTCCGGGGTCACCGTGGCCCTGGACACTGCCGCCCTGCCCGTGCTGCCCGGCGTGCTGGAACTGGCGGGCATGGGGCTGGTGCCGGAAGGCAGCCATGCCAATCGGGCATATTGCCACAAATACGTGCGCACGGAACCCGGCGTCAGCCCGGTGCTGGCCGACGTGGCCTTCGATGCCCAGACTTCGGGCGGCATGCTGCTGGCCGTATCCCCGGACCAGGTGGACGCAGCCACGGCGCTGCTGGCCGAAACCGGAGACCCCGCCTACCCCGTGGGCGAAGTGCTTGAGGCCCTGCCCGGCGGCGTGCGCCTAATGCTGCGCTGACCTCTGCCCGCTGCATTCATCCACGGACAAAGGCCACGCGTTCCCGTTGATGGCGGAACGCACAGTGGACCGAAGCGCCGTGGTGTTTCGCAACCCCCTCCCCCTTTCGGCGCTTGGCGCATCGCTGCAGGATGCGCAGGTGACCGTAGTTGCAGACGATCCCTTGCACAGGCGAAAAGGCGGGGGAGCCGGGTTGCTGCGGGCGGACAAGAACCGACCAGGCGCAGCACTCCAAGGCCTGGGAAGGTCCATACTGTCGAACCAAGGCAGACGCGATGGCAGGCGGCAGGCCTGCCTTTTTCTTTGCGCATTATCGCGTATGCGTAAAGTTATGCAGAGGAGCGCCGATAGTTCAGGAAGGAGACAACAGTAGGGAGGCATCCTCATGAGCATCGACGGAATCGGCAATGGCCTTAGCGAGCGTATGGGAACTCTCGTTGTTGCGTCACGGCTTCGCAACCAGGACGCTGCGGATACCGCCTCGACTGTCGCTGCGGAGACGTCGCCAATGGCAACAGCGGCGGTATCAGCCCCGTCAGCTCCCAGTCCATCAAGCCTCATGGATGGCAACTTCGTCGATGCGAACCATGCAGATTCACGGTATATCGCTGCACGCAAGGCGGCATTCCAATCCGACAGCAACATGACCAATCGCCAGAATGCCGTTCTCGCCGTGACCGTAGCGGAAATGGCGCTCATGATGTCCAGTGGAATGTCCGCCAGCGCGGCGCAGTACCTCGCTGGAAGGAAATCAGAACGGCGCATGCGCGAGGAACAGCAAGCCTCCACCACCGAAGTATCCAAAAGCAATCTCGATGAAATGAAGAAGGATATCGAGCAAAAGGCACAGGAGGCGACCCAGCAGGGCACGGAAGGCAACAGCAGCGCAGAATCTTCGGAAGAAGCGACCTCCTCGGGCACGGCCTCTGGGCAGTCCCTGTCACCGGCTACCCCGCAGACCGCTCCAGCCGCTTCCACAGCCATCTCGGCTCCCCCCGCTGCCCAGACCGGAGCGGAAACCGGGATTGCCGCCACGCCCGACAACTCCGCGTCGCTGGCGGAGGCGGAAAATGCCGCAGTAACCACCGCCACTACCGCATCCGCCATGCCCATAGACATCACGGTATGACGCAAGGTCGGCCTGCCCAGGGCAGCCTGACCTTTTACCTGATGATGCGGCTTGCCCTTTCAAGACGCGGGCCGCACCGCCTGGCCGAAAAGGAAAAACGGGGCGGACCATGCGGTCCGCCCCGTTCGGGTACGTGATGCCAAAGGCGTTGCCGATTACTCGGCGGCCTTCTTTTCTTCCGCCGGAGCTTCGGCGGTGGCGGGCTGGTGGGTCAGTTCGATGACCGCCAGCGGGGCGTTGTCGCCCTTGCGGGGCAGGCCCAGCTTCACCACGCGGGTGAAGCCGCCGGACACGCCGACAAAGGCGGGGCCGATGTCGTCGAACAGACGCTTGACCAGCTGGTGCGAACCCAGCACGTCGTACGCCAGGCGGCGGGAGTGCAGGTCATTGCGCAGGGCCAGGGTGATCAGCGGTTCGACAACACGACGCAGTTCCTTGGCCTTGGTCTCGGTCGTGCGGATCTTGCCGTAAGTCAGCAGGGCCTTGGCCATGTTGCGGAACAGGGCCTTCCGGTGGGACGGCGTCCTGCCCAGCTTCTTGCCGGAATTGCTATGCCTCATTTTGCTGCTTCCTCTTCCATTCCTGGTATTTCTTCTCGAAGCCGTCGACCTTCATGCCGAAGTCAAGGCTCATGTCGCACAGCACCCGCTTGATTTCATCCAGCGACTTGCGACCGAAGTTCTTGGTCTTCAGCATTTCGTTCTCGGACTTCTGAACCAGTTCGCCCACCAGGGTGATGTTGGCGCTCTTCAGGCAGTTGGTGGCGCGCACGGACAGTTCAAGCTCGTCGATCCCCTTGAACAGGTTCTCGTTGAGGTCGCTGCTGCCCGACGAATTGCCGGAACTTTCACCCGAAATGCGCTCATCGAAGTTGATGAAGACGGATATCTGGTCCTTGATGATCTTCGCACTGTAGGCAATCGCATCTTCGGGGGTCACGGACCCATCGGTCCAGACCTCGATGATGAGCTTGTCGTAGTTGGTCATCTGGCCGACGCGAGCCTGCTCCACCGTGTAGGCGACCTTGCGGACCGGGGCGAAGCTGGAATCCAGCTTGATCAGCCCGATCTCTTCGCTGAGGCCTTCGTGCATGTCGGCGGGCACGTAGCCCTTGCCCATGCGCACCTCGAACTCGAAGGTGAGTTCCAGGTCTTCGGTCAGCGTGGCGATGTGCAGGTCGGGGTTGAGGACCATCACGTGCTGGTTGGTCTTGATGTCGCCGGCCTTCACCGCGCCCTTCTTGTTCACGGAAAGCTCCAGGAACTGGGGCTCGTCCGTGTCCATGGCAAGACGCACCTGCTTCAGGTTGAGGACGATGTCAGTCACGTCCTCGAGCACGCCGGGAATGGTGGTGAACTCGTGCTGTACGCCCGAGACCTTCACCGAGACAAACGCCGCGCCCTGAAGCGACGACAGCAGAACCCGACGCAGCGCGTTGCCGATGGTGGTGCCGTAGCCACGTTCCAGCGGTTCGCACACGAACTTGCCGTACATGGCATCGGCCGGGTCGCTGTCCCGGGTGATCTGCTCGGGCTTCACGAGCTCCGACCAGTTCCGGGTGTTGATAAGCCTGTCGCCTTGTTTGATGAGCATGCTCACACCCGCTTATTTGGAGTAAAGCTCGACAATCAGGTGTTCGTTGATCGGGAACTGAATGTCTTCGCGCTGCGGCAGGGCCTTGACCATGCCCTTGAAGTTCGGACCATCAGCTTCCAGCCACGAGGGGCAGCCGCGACGGGCGATGACTTCCTGGGCTTCGGCGATCACGGGGATCTTGCGGTTGGCTTCAGGCACTTCGATGATGTCGCCCACGCGAACCTGCAACGAAGGGATGTTCGCCTTGCGGCCGTTCAGCGTGAAGATGCCGTGGCGCACCAACTGGCGCGCCTGCTGGCGCGAGTTGGCGAAGCCGAGGCGGTAGATCACGTTGTCGAAACGGCGTTCGAGAATGGCCAGCAGGTTGGCGCCGGTCACGCCCTTGGCCATGTCGGCCTTGTGGAAGTAACCGCGGAACTGGCGTTCAAGAACGCCATACACGCGACGGACCTTCTGCTTCTCGCGCAGCTGGACGGCGTAGTCGCTCACCTTCTTGCGGGCGCGGCCATGCTGGCCGGGCGCGTAAGGACGACGGTCATAGGCGCACTTGTCGGTATAACAGCGGTCGCCCTTGAGGAAAAGCTTGGTGCCTTCACGCCGGCACATCCGGCATTTTGCGTCATTGTACTTAGCCAAGGCTGGATCCTCCTAACTAGACGCGGCGCCGCTTGGGCGGACGGCAGCCGTTGTGGGGAATCGGGGTGATGTCACGGATGAAGGCGACCTTGAAGCCAGCGGCGTTAACGGCGCGCATGGCGGCTTCACGGCCGGAGCCGGGGCCCTTGACGTAGATGCCCACGGTGCGCATGCCGTGATCCTGGGCGCGCTTGGCGGCCTGTTCGGCAGCCACCTGTGCGGCGAACGGGGTGCTCTTGCGCGAGCCCTTGAAACCGCTCTGCCCGGCGCTGGCCCAGCTGATGGTGTTTCCCCGCGTGTCCGTGAAGGTCACGATGGTGTTGTTGAACGTCGCCTGAATGTGAACAATCCCGACCGGGACGTTCTTCTTCTCTTTCTTTTTGACCGTACGCTTGGGTCTTGCCATGACTTACTCTCTGCGGACTAGAATTAGGGGCTTGCTGCAGGAACCTCAAAACGAGCTCAGTCATGACAGAGCCGTGCCGCGCTGGCCACCGGGAAATTTACTTGCCCTGGCGACGCAGGTGAGATTCCACGCCTTTGTGCTAGCCTTGGATTACTTCTTCTTGCCGACAGCGCCGCGACGCGGTCCCTTGCGGGTGCGAGCGTTGGTATGGGTGCGCTGACCGTGAACCGGCAGACCGCGACGATGGCGCAGGCCGCGGTAGCAGCCAATGTCCATCAGACGTTTGATGTTGCTGGAAATCTCACGACGGAGATCGCCTTCAACCTTGTGGTTCTGCTCGAGTTCCTTACGGATTTCGTTGACTTCGTCGGCGCTCAGGTCGTCGATGTTCCGGCTCCAATCAACGCCGGTAACATCCAGAATCTGAAGCGCGGTAGTGCGCCCGATACCGTAGATATAGGTAAGGGCGATGTCAACGCGCTTGCCACGGGGCAGATCGACACCTGCAATTCTGGCCACTGTTTACTCCTGACGGCTTAGCCCTGGCGCTGCTTGTGCCGGGGGTTGTCGCAAATGACCCTGAGAATGCCCCGGCGGCGGATAACCTTGCACTTGGGGCACATCTTCTTGACGGAAGGCCTGACTTTCATGTTCGACTCCGTTGTTTGTCTTTGGCCCGACATGACGGAAGAGCAACGTCGGAACAGGGGTGCATATCACCCCTACCGGCGCCCGTCAACCAACATGTCGCGCCGCCTCTGCCTGCGACAGGCTGAGAATGATCGGCCCGTCCGGCGTGATGGCCACGCTGTGTTCGAAGTGGGCCGACAGCTTGCGGTCACGGGTGACCGCCGTCCAGTTGTCGGCGAGGATTTCTACCTCGTACGTACCCACCGTGACCATCGGTTCGATGGCAAGCACCATGCCCGGCTTCAGGGGAACACCCGGCATGCCGCGCGGCACGAAGTTGGGAATCTCCGGCTTCTCGTGCAGCGAACGGCCGATGCCGTGCCCCACGAACCGGCGCACCACCCCGAAACCGGCCGCCTCGACGTGCCGTTGCACGGCCGCCGAGATGTCGTACAGGGAGTTGCCCACCCGCGCTGCGGCGATGCCCTCGAAGAGCGATTCGCGGGTCACGCGGATGAGATGCGCAGCTTCGTCGCTCACCGCCCCTACCGGATAGGTACGGGCGGAGTCGCCGTAGAAGCCGTCGTACACGACACCCATGTCGAAGCTGACGATGTCCCCTTCCTGGAGAATCCGCTGCGCCGAGGGAAAGCCGTGCACCACTTCTTCGTTCACCGAGCAGCACAGGGCAAACGGGAACCCGTGGTAGCCCTGAAAGGCCGGACGGACGCCGTGCTTGCGGCACTCCGCCTGGGCCAGCTCTTCGAAATGCATCGTCGAGACGCCCGGGCGAACGTGTTCGCCCAAAACATCCAGTATCGCGGCAACGATTCGATTGGCCTCCCGGAGGAGGCCAATCTCGTTGTCATTCTTGATGAAGACTCCGCGGAACTTCTTCAACTCACTGCCGTCCCTTGATGCGGGTCTTGTTCATGAGACCCTCGTACTGCCGTGAGATCAGGTGCGATTCCACCTGGGACATGAAGTCCATGGCCACGCCCACGAGAATCAGCACGCTGGTGCCGCCGAAATAGAACGGCACGTTGAACTGCGCGATGAGGATCATGGGCAGGACGCAGATCGCGGATATGTAGATGGCTCCCCAGATGGTCATCCGGGTGAGCACCCTGTCTATGTACTGCCGGGTCTTGTCCCCGGGACGGATGCCAGGGATGAACCCGCCGCCCTTCTTCAGGTTTTCGGCGATGTCCTTCGGGTCGAAGATGATCGCCGTGTAGAAGAAGCAGAAGAACACGATGAGGCTGATAAACAGGATGTTGTACATCACCGTGTGCGGGGCGAACCACGCGGCCACCCGCTGAAGCATCTCGTTGGCCGAGAAGCTGGCGATGGTCGCGGGGAACAGCAGCAGCGACGAGGCGAAGATGGGCGGAATGACGCCCGCCGTATTGATGCGCAGCGGCAGATGCGTGCTCTGCCCGCCGAACATCTTACGGCCCACCTGCCGCTTGGCGTAATGGATGGGGATGCGCCGCTGCCCGCGTTCCATGAACACGATGCAGCCAAGCACCACCGCCATCATCGCCAGCACCAGAATCGCCGTGAACACGCTCATGTCACCGGCCTTGATGAGCTGGCCGGACTTGACGATGCCGCCGGGAATACCGGCGACGATGCCCGAGAAGATGATCAGCGAAATGCCGTTGCCGATGCCCTTCTCGGTAATCTGCTCGCCAAGCCACATGATAAGGACGGTACCGGCGGTCAGGGTTGCGATGGTGATCATCCGGAAACCCCAGCCCGCATCCAGCACCACGGGCGCGCCCGCGGGGCTGTGCATGTTTTCAAGGCCCACGGCAATGCCGAAGCCCTGAATCACGGTGATGAGCACCGTGGCATACCGGGTGTACTGGGTGATCTTGCGGCGGCCCGACGCCCCTTCCTCCTTGGCCATCCGCTTCAGTTCAGGGCTTACGACCTGCAAAAGCTGGATGATGATGGAGGCGGAGATGTAGGGCATGATGCCGAGGGCGAACACCGACAGATTGCGGAGCCCGCCCCCGGAGAACATGTCGAAGAGGCCGAAAAGGGTGTTCTGGACGCTGGCGAAGAAGTCGGCCAGCGCTCCGGAATCCACCCCGGGAACCGGGACGTGAACCCCGATGCGGTATGCGGCCAGCAACAGGAACGTCCAGAAGAGCTTCTTGCGAAGCTCCGGCAGACGCGCCAGGTTTTCTACACCACTAAGCGCCACGGCTTACCCTTCCAGTGCCTTGGCTTCGCCACCGGCGTTGCGGATCTTTTCGGCGGCAGAGGCGCTGAACTTGTGCGCTTCCACCGTAAGGGCCACGCTGACTTCGCCCACGCCGAGAATCTTCACCGAGGCGCCAGCCTTGCACAGGCCGCGCTCGTAGATGTCTTCCAGCGTGATATCGGTCTTGCCTTCAAAGGCCGCCACCAGGCGATCAAGGTTGATCACTTCGTAGGTGGCCTTGAAAGGAGCGTTCTTGAAGCCGCGCTTGGGCAGCCGACGCTGCAGCGGCATCTGGCCGCCTTCAAAACCGGGGCGTACGCCGCCACCAGCGCGAGCATTCTGGCCCTTGTTACCCTTGCCGGAGGTGCAGCCGAGCCCCGAACCGGAACCGCGGCCCACGCGCTTGCGCGTTGCCCGTTCCTCGGCGAACGGATAGAGTTCGTGCAGTCTCATTATTCACTGACCTCGACCAGGTGCTTTACTTCGGCGATCATGCCGCGAATGGCGGCATTGTCCTCAAACGACTTCTCGCAACGGATCTTTCGCAGGCCAAGCGCGTCAAGAACCTTGCGCTGCTTGGGGTTGCAGCCGATCCAGCTGCGTACGAGCTTCACCTTGATCATGATTGCGTCCTACTTTCTGGGCGCTTCGAGCTTCATGCCGCGAAGCTGGCTCACGTACTCGGCGCTGCGCAGCGAGGTAAGCCCCGCCATGGTGGCGCGCAGCACGTTGTGCGGGTTGTTGGTGCCGATGGCCTTGGCAAGCACGTCGGTCACGCCAACGGCTTCCATGACGGCGCGCACTGCACCACCGGCGATGATGCCGGTACCCTTGGAGGCGGGCTTCAACATGACGCAGCCGGCGCCGAACTCGCCCTGGATTTCGTACGGAAGGGTGCCGTCCACCAGCGCAATCTGGACCATGTCCTTCTTGGCGCGTTCGGTGGCCTTGCGCAGGGCTTCCGGCACTTCCTGGGCCTTGCCGAGGCCGAAGCCCACGGCGCCCTTGCCGTCGCCCACGACTACGAGGGCGCTGAAGCTGAAGCGGCGACCGCCCTTCACAACCTTGGCAACTCGGTTAAGGTAGACAATCTTCTCTACCAACCCGAACTCATTCTGTTCCATGCCAGTACCTACCACCCGTTAGAATTCCAGGCCGCCCTCACGGGCACCGTCGGCAACAGCCTTGATGCGCCCGTGATACAGGTAGCCGTTACGGTCGAACACCACGCGCTTGATGCTCTTTTCGCCAGCAAGACGCGCGATTTCCTTGCCCACCAGTTCCGCCCCGGCCTTGTTGCAATGCGCCCCGGCCTGGGCCTTGCCGATGGCAAGGGTGGAGGTGGCAACAAGCGTGGCTCCGGTGGCGTCGTCCACGATCTGGGCGTAGACATGCAGGTTCGAGCGGTAGACAACCAGCCGGGGACGCTCGGTGCTCCCGGCGATCTTCTTGCGAATGCGGACTTTGCGCCGCTTTCTGGCATCGTTCTTGGTCATCGTCATTTTCTCATACCTGCCTATTTGCCACCAGACTTGCCGGCCTTGCGGCGAATCTGCTCGTTGTCGTACTTGATGCCCTTGCCCTTGTAGGGTTCAGGCTTACGCACGCGGCGGATGCGTGCGGCGATCTCGCCGACCACTTCCTTGCTCATGCCCGAGATGGTCAGCTTCTGGCCTTCCACCTTGGCTTCGACGCCTTCGGGCATTTCCATGATCACCGGGTGCGAGAAACCGACCGCGAGTTCCACCAGGTTGCCCTTTACGGCAACCTTGTAGCCGACGCCGATGACTTCCAGGGTCTTGGAAAAGCCCTTGGTCACACCCTGAATGCAGTTGGCGAGCAGGGTGCGGCGCAGGCCGTGCTGGGCACGGGCGATGCGGGTTTCGGTGGCGCGGGTGATGACGACATGACCGTCTTCAACCGCGTAGTTCAGTTCCGCGTGGGTAGGGGTGACAAGCACGCCCTTCGGGCCCTTGACCTCGACGGCTTCGGTCCCGACCTTCACTTCGACGCCGGAAGGAATGGCGATGGGGAGTTTACCGATTCGCGACATGTCCGTACCCTACCAGATTTCGCAGAGCAGTTCCCCGCCAACCTTGCGGTCACGGGCCTGCGTGCCCGCAAGGACACCGCTGGAGGTGGACAGAATGCAGATGCCAAGGCCGTTCTGGACCTTGGGGATGTCGGAAGAACCGACATACACCCGGCGGCCGGGCTTGCTCACCCGCTTCAGGCCGGCGATGACCGGCTTGCCTTTGAAATACTTGAGGGAGATCTTGATCTCGGCCTCTTCCATCGCCACGTCTTCGATGTAGCCTTCCTGCTTCAGGATGGCGGCGATGGATTCCTTGATCTTCGAGCGCGGCACACTCACTTCCTTGTGCAGGGCCAAGTGTGCGTTGCGGATACGCGTAAGCATATCAGCAATAGGATCAGTCAGCATTCCTTACTCCTTGGTGACTTACCAGCTCGACTTGCGAACGCCGGGCAGTTCGCCGCGCAGGGCCATGTTGCGGAAGCAGATACGGCAAAGGCCGAACTTGCGCATGTAGGCACGCGGGCGGCCGCAAACCGGACAACGGTTGTAGGCGCGGGCGGAGAACTTGGGCTTGCGCTGCGCCTTCACTTCAAGCGATGTACGAGACAAAGCCGTTTCTCCTTACTTCTTGAAAGGCATGCCGAGCTGGTCGAGCAGCAGCTTGCCTTCCTTGTCCGTCTGGGCAGTGGTAACGATCGTGATGTTCATCCCCTTGGGATTTTCAACGCGATCCACTTCCAGCTCGGGGAAAATGGTGTGTTCCTTGATACCCAGGGTAAAATTGCCCCGGCCATCGAAGCCACGGTCCGGTATCCCTCTGAAGTCGCGCACGCGGGGCAGCGCGAAGTTCATCAGCTTGTCCAGAAAGTCCCACATGCGTTCCTTGCGCAGCGTCACGCGGCAGCCGATAGGCATGCCTTCGCGCAGCTTGAACGACGCGATGGACTTCTTTGCACGGGTCACGACGGCCTTCTGCCCGGCGATGGCGGTCAACTCCTTGATGGCTTCTTCCATCAACTTGTTGTTCTGGCTCGCGGCGCCGAGGCCGATATTCAGAGAGACTTTCTCAATCCCGGGAACCTGCATCGAAGAAGTGTAGTTAAACTCCTTCTGCAATACCGGAACCACTTTCTCGCGGTATATCTGTTCAAGACGCGTCATCGTCTCTCACCCTATCCAATGATTTCGTTGCACTTCTTGCAGAAGCGAACTTTCTTGCCGTCCTCGGTGTAGCGGTAGCCCACCTTGGTGGCCTTGGCGCACGCATCGCACATCACCATCACGTTGGAGATGTCAACAGGCATCTCCTTCTCGATGATGCCGCCCGGCTGCTGCCGGTACGGATTTGCGCGCATGTGGCGCTTGACCATGTTGACCTTCTCGACAAGCACTCCGTCCTTCTTGGGAAGAACCTTCAGCACCTTGCCGATCTTGCCCTTGTCCTTGCCGGCGATGACGACAACCTTGTCGTCCTTGCGGATGCGGAACTGTTTCATTTGTGGGCTCCTAGAGCACTTCGGGCGCCAGCGAGACGATCTTCATGAAGTTCTTGCCGCGCAGTTCGCGGGCAACGGGGCCGAAGATGCGGGTGCCCACCGGCTCGCCCTGCTTGTTCAGCAGAACGGCCGCGTTGGAATCGAACTTGATGTACGAACCGTCGACGCGGCGAACTTCCTTGCGGGTGCGCACGATGACGGCCTGCATCACGTCGCCCTTCTTCACCTTGCAGTGCGGCAGGGCTTCCTTCACGGAAACGACGACGATGTCGCCCACGGTGGCGTAGCGGCGCTTGGAGCCGCCGAGCACCTTGATGCACGCGACTTTCTTCGCACCGGAATTGTCCGCCACCTGCAGCGTGGATTCTACCTGGATCATCGCAAACCCCTACACGGCTTTTTCGAGAATGGAGACCAGATGCCAGCGCTTGTTGCGGCTGAGCGGACGGTACTCGATGATCTTCACCTTGTCGCCGATGCCGCACTCGTTCTGGGGATCGTGAGCGGTGAACTTGTTGCGGCGGCGCACGTACTTCTTCAGCAGGGGATGCTGCACCAGCGTCTCGACGCGAACGACGACGGTCTTGTCGTTCTTGTCGCTGACGACGATCCCGGTGAGCACCCTGCCCTTGCGGTTCATCAGTTCTTCGGACATGGGCTTACCCCTTTTCCTTCAGGATGGTCAGAATCCGGGCGATGTCGCGCTTGGTCGCCGGGAGGCTGGAGGTCTTCTCCAACTGCGCGGTGGCGTGGCGGAAGCGCATATCGAACAGTTCCTTGCGGGATTCTGCCAACTTGTCCTTGAGCTGTTCAGCGCTGAGCTTTCTCAGTTCTGCGGCGTTCATTCTAGAGGCCCTCCCGCACGACAATGGTCGTCTTGATGGGGAGCTTGTGGGCGGCGCGCGTCAGAGCTTCCTTGGCAAGCTCCAGGCTGACGCCCTTGATTTCGTAAAGCACGCGGCCCGGCTTCACCGGAGCGCACCAGCCCACCGGGGCGCCCTTACCGGAACCCTGGCGGGTTTCGAGGGGCTTGGCGGTGACCGGATGGTCGGGGAAGATGCGGATCCAGACCTTACCGCCGCGCTTGATATGGCGCATCATGGCGATACGGGCGGCCTCGATCTGCTGGCTGGACAGCTTGCCGTGTTCTACTGCCTTAAGACCGATATCACCGAAGGCGACAGTGGCGCCGCGGGTGGCCATGCCACGCAGACGGCCCTTCTGCCACTTGCGGAATTTAACCTTTCTGGGGCTCAACATTACTGTTCTACCTCGTTGTCCAGAATTTCACCCTTGAAAATCCAGACCTTGACGCCGATCACCCCGTAGGTGGTGCGGGCCTCGGCAAAACCGAAGTCGATGTCGGCACGCAGGGTCTGCAGGGGCACGCGACCATCGCGGTACCATTCGGTACGGGCGATTTCGGCCCCGGCGAGGCGGCCGGAACAGGTCACCTTGATGCCTTCGGCACCGAACTTGCGCGACATGGACACCGTGCGCTTCATGGCGCGACGGAAGGCCACGCGGCGTTCAAGCTGCAGCGCGATGTTTTCGGCAACGAGCTGGGCTTCCACTTCGGGGCGGCGGATTTCGTTCACCTCGATGGAGAACTCGCGCTTGAACTTCTTGCGCAGGTCGCCACGAAGCTTTTCGATTTCCACGCCCTTGCGGCCGATGACGATGCCCGGACGCGCAGTGGAGAGGATCAGCCGCACCTTGCCGCCGGCACGCTCGATCTCGATCTTGGACAGACCGGCGTGGTACAGCGTCTTCTTCACGAACTTGCGGATGTTGTGATCCTCGAAGACGAAGGTGGGATAGTCCTTCTTGCTGAACCAGCGCGACTGCCAGTTCTTGTTGTACCCCAGCCGGAAGCCGTAAGGATGTACTTTCTGACCCATAACCTATTCCTGCCCTTCTGCGAGAATCACGGTGATGTGGCTGGTACGCTTCCGGATCTTGGTGGCGCGACCCTGCGCACGCGGAAGAAACCGCTTCCAGGTGGGGCCTTCGTTGATGACGATCTGCTTCACGACCATGGCGTCCACATCGATGCCGGGCAGCTGCTCGGCGTTGGCGAGGGCGGAACGCAGCACGCCGAAGATGATGTCGGCGGGCTTGTTGGGCGTAAACTTAAGGATATTCATGGCGTCTTCGACAGGCAGCCCGTTCACGTTCTGGGCAACAAGCCGGGCCTTACGCGGCGACACGCGCATGAATTTCGCGGTGGCTCTCGATTCCATCGGATTCACCCACTACTTCTTTGCTTTGCTCTTCTTGTCCGCGGCATGCCCGTAGAACGTGCGGGTCGGGGCGAATTCGCCCAGCTTGTGACCCACCATGTTCTCGGTGACGAACACGGGAATGAACTTCTTCCCATTGTGGACCGCGAACGTCAGGCCGACCATCTCGGGAGCGATGGTGGACCGACGCGACCACGTCTTGATGACGCGGCGGTCGCTGTTCGACACGGCCAATTCCACTTTCTTGATCAGATGGTCGTCGATGAACGGACCTTTCTTCAGGGATCTGGGCATGCTCTACTCCTACTTCTGACCGCGTCGCTTGACGATGAGCTTCGAGGAAGCCTTCTTGCGATCGCGGGTCTTGTACCCCTTGGTGGGCACGCCCCACGGAGTCACCGGATGGCGACCGCCGGAGCTGCGGCCTTCACCACCACCCAACGGGTGGTCGATGGGGTTCATGGCGACACCGCGGACCTTGGGACGACGACCGAGCCAGCGATTGCGGCCCGCCTTGCCCAACGAGATGTTCTCGTGGTTCACGTTGCCGACCTGGCCAATGGTGGCGCAGCAGGCAGCAAGCACCTTGCGCACTTCGCCCGAAGGCATGCGCAGGAGGGCATACTTGCCTTCCTTGGCCACCAGCTGGGCGTAGGTACCGGCGGCGCGGCAGAACTGGCCGCCACGGCCGGGGTGGAGCTCGATGTTGTGCAGCACGGTACCGACCGGGATGCGGGCCATGGGCATGGCGTTGCCAGGCTTGATGTCCGCGCCTTCGCCAGCCTGCACCTTGTCGCCCTGCTTGATGCCAAGCGGAGCGAGGATGTAGCGCTTCTCGCCATCTGCGTAGTGCAGCAGCGCGATGCGGGCGGTACGGTTGGGATCGTACTCGATGTGCGCGACGGTGGCCGCGATACCGAGCTTGTTACGACGGAAGTCGATGATGCGGTACAGGCGCTTGTGACCGCCGCCGCGACGGCGCATGGTCACGCGGCCATTGTTGTTGCGACCGCTCTTTTTGGTCAGCCCCTCGGTAAGGGACTTCTCGGGCGTGCTCCTGGTGACTTCCTCGAAATCCGAGACGGTCTGGAAGCGGCGACCGGGAGATGTCGGTTTCAGCTTGCGAACAGCCATGCTTACACTCCCTCGAAGAATTCGATTTTTTCGCCGGGAGCCAGGGTCACATAAGCCTTCTTGCAGCCGGAGATCCGGCCCACGACGCGACCCTGACGGACCTTGTCGGCAGGCTTCTTGGTGACGACATTGACGTCGGTCACCTTGACCTTGAAGGCGGCTTCGACGGCCTTCTTGATTTCGATCTTGTTGGCCCGGGGGTTCACAAAGAACACGACCTGCTGGGCCTGGTCCTTCACGAAGGTGGCCTTTTCGGACACCAGGGGCTTCACGAGAATCTGTGTATAATCCATGACCAACCTCCCTACTTCAGCCGGGCCTGGACGGATTCGACGGCGCCCTCGAACATCACCAGCTTCGGGTGCTTCAGAATCTCGTAGACGCTGAGCTGGTCGGCGGTGATCAGGGTAATGCCGGGAATGTTGCGGGCCGAAAGGGCGAGGGTGGTATCCGCTTCGGCGGTGATCACCAGGGCCTTCTCGAGACCCAGGGTACCGGCCACCTTGGCGAACAGCTTGGTCTTGATCTCGGGCAGTTCGATGCCCTTAACCACCATCAGGTTCTCGCCGGCAAGCCGCGAGCTGAGCGCCATCTTCAGGGCCAGCTGGCGGACCTTCTTGTTCACCTTGAAGCCATACTCGCGGGGCTGGGGGCCGAAAATGACCGCCCCGCCGCGCCAGATGGGCGAACGGTTCGAGCCGGAACGGGCGCGGCCTGTGCCTTTCTGGCGCCAGGGCTTTGCACCGCCGCCGGAAACAAAGGCGCGGGTCTTGGTGGCATGGGTGCCGGAGCGCAGCCCGGCGCGGTGCGCACGGACCACGAGATTGAGAATCTCAGGCTTCACCTCGACCTCGAACACCTCGGGAGCGAGCGTCAGTTCGCCGGCTTCCTTCTTGTTCTGATCGTATACTTTCACCACAGCCATGTGATCATCCTCATTTCGTTACTGCTTGCGCACCAGAACCAGGCCGTTCTTGGGGCCGGGAATGGCACCCTTCACCAGAATGACGTTGTCTTCGGCGCGAATGTCGACGATCTCGAGGTTCTTGACCGTCACGCGCTCGTCACCCCAGTGGCCGGCCATCTTCTTGCCCTTGAACACGTGACCCGGAAAGGTGTTGTTACCGATGGAACCACCGGAACGATGCACCTTTTCGCAGCCGTGCGTGTCCTTGGAGCCGGCGAAGTTCCAGCGGCGCATGACGCCCTGGTACCCCTTGCCTATGCTGGTGCCGGTCACCTTCACCTTTTCGCCAGCGGCGAACAGGGACACGGTGAGTTCCTGGCCGACTTCGAATTCGGCAGGCGCTTCCAGGCGAATTTCGCGGAGGTTGCGGAAAAGACCCTTGCCTGCCTTGGCGAAGTGGCCACGGGCGGGCTTGGTTACGTGCTTTTCCTTGGCTTCCTCAAAGGCGATCTGCACGGCGTTGTAGCCGTCGGTCTCGCCGTTGCGAACCTGGATGACCGGACAGGGACCGGCCTGGATGACCGTAACAGCCACGGCGGAACCATCACTGGCGAAAATGCGGGTCATGCCGACCTTGCGACCCAGGATACCCAATTTCTCAGCCATGACTTCCTCTCACTAGAGCTTGATTTCGACGTCCACACCGGCGGGCAGGCTCAGCTTGCCCAGTGCGTCCACGGTCTGCTGCGTAGGCTCGAGGATGTCCATGAGCCGCTTGTGGATGCGCATTTCAAACTGCTCGCGCGACTTCTTGTCGACGTGCACGCTCCGGTTGACGGTGTACTTGTGAATGTTGGTGGGCAGGGGGATGGGACCAGCCACCCCGGCGCCCGTGTTGCGCGCCGTATCCACGATTTCCGCCACAGCCTTGTCGAGGATGCGGTAATCGTAAGCTTTCAGCTTGATTCTGATACGATCACTGCTAACTGTCGTCATTGTTGATTACTCCGTTATCTGGCAAACGTACCCTTGCCGTCCGGCGCCCGACTGCCATGAGGTGAGAGGCAGGAGCCGTAGGCTGCAGAGTTCCTCACGTTCGGTGGCGGCACACCGAGACCCGCCATAAGCATCCGGAGCTACGCGATACCCGGACGCCGCTTCCGCGACGTGGGCTCAGGTGGCATGTGACGCCATGGCGGCTTGCCGTCCGGCGGGGGACGGGGTGCCGTGATCTTCGAGGATGTGGAGCGATGGAGAGAAAGACGGGGAGGGAGGCCGACTGGCACACCCAAAGGTCTTCTCACTCGCCTCGCGGCACCGCTTTCGCGGTATCCGTCCGGGAAGATCACCCATGTTGTCGCCAGCCTGGCCCTGGCCGGAGCATGCTCCGGCGAGTGCAGGTGGACCACAGGGGTCACCGAATAGGGCGCAAGCGCCCCGCACGTACAGTACCTTACAGCCCGCCAACAAGGGGTTAACGACGGGCTGGAACGGCATGACATAATTGCGGCATTCGGTAACGCCTGCAATTGTCAAAGCTTGGCTTGCGCCAAACGCATCAGGACAGGCTCGACCTGCCCTTCCCCTGCCGTTACAGGGGCCCCCGAAGCTTCGGGGATCACGTTTTTCGCACCGGAGAACCGGCGCGAGTGGATTGATTACCCCACCCAGCCATCCCCGTCAAGAATTTTCGAAAAAAAAGAGCCCCGGGTTTTTGCCCGGGGCTCTGCTTTCTACGGAGTCCTTTACCGATGGCTCCGCTCTCTCCACGAGAGGAAGGGCTAGCCCTTCTTCTTGATCACTTCTTCGGCGAGCTGGGCCGGAACCCGCTCGTAGTGATGGAACTGCATGGAGAAGGTGGCGCGGCCCTGCGTCTTGGAACGCAGGTCGGTGGCGTAGCCGAACATCTCGGACAGCGGCACCTGGGCGCGCACGGCCTGGGAGCCCACGCGGGCTTCCATGTTCTGCACGCGACCGCGGCGGCCGTTCAGGTCGCCCATGACGTCGCCGAGGTATTCGTCGGGGGTCACCACTTCCACGTCCATGATCGGTTCGAGCAGAACCGGCGAGGCCTTGTGGATGGCGTCCTTGATGGCCATGGAGCCGGTCACGTAGAACGCCTGCTCCGAAGAGTCGACGTCGTGGTACGAACCGAACACCAGGGTAACCTTGATGTCCACGGTGGGGAACCCGGCCAGCACGCCACTCTTCATGGCGTCCTGGATGCCCTTGTCCACCGGGGAGATGTATTCCTTGGGGATGACGCCACCGGAGATCGCGTTGACGAACTCGTAGCCCTTGCCCGGGTTCGGCGCGATCTCGATGACGGCGTGGCCGTACTGGCCACGACCGCCCGACTGCTTCACGTGCTTCATGTCCGACTTGGACGGAGCGGTGATGGTTTCGCGGTACGCAACCTGGGGCTTGCCCACGTTGGCGTTGACGCTGAACTCGCGGGTCAGGCGGTCGACGATGATCTCGAGGTGCAGTTCGCCCATGCCCGCGATCAGGGTCTGGCCGGTTTCCTCGTCGCCCTTCACGCGGAACGACGGATCTTCCTTGGCCAGCTTGGCGAGGGCGGCGGACAGCGCATCGCGGTCGGCCTTGGTCTTGGGTTCGATGGCCACTTCGATGACCGGCTCGGGGATATCCAGCGATTCGAGCACCACGGGGCGCTTTTCGTCGCACATGGTATCACCGGTGGAGGCCAGCTTCAGGCCAACCACGGCCACGATGTCGCCAGCGCCCGCCCACTTGATCTCTTCACGCTTGTTGGCGTGCATGCGCAGCAGGCGGCCGACGCGTTCCTTCTTGCCGGTGGTCGAGTTCAGCACGGTCATGCCGGACTCGATGAAACCGGAGTAGATGCGGAAGAAGGACAGGTGACCGATGTACGGGTCGGAGAACAGCTTGAACACCAGACCGGCCAGAGGTTCCTTGTCGTTGCAATTGCAAACGATGACTTCCCCTTCTTTGTCCGGGTTCATGCCCTTCATCTGTTCGATGTCCAGCGGCGAGGGCAGGAAGTCGACCACCGCGTCAAGCAGCGGCTGCACGCCCATGTTGCGGAAGGCAGAGCCGCAGAACACCGGAACGATGTTGCGGGCAATGGTGGCCTTGCGCACGCACGAGATGATTTCTTCCTCGGTCAGCTCTTCGCCGCCCAGGTACTTCTCGAGCAGGGCTTCGTCCTCCTCGGCCACGGCTTCCACCATGGCAAGGCGCTTTTCTTCGTACATGTCCATCATGTCGGCGGGCACGTCTTCTTCCGTGAACTCCACGCCCTTGCTGGACTTGTCGAACTTGATGGCCTTGCCGCGGATGAGGTCGACCACGCCTTCGAACTTGTCTTCGCTGCCGATGGGCAACTGGATGGGAATGGGCTTCGCGCCCAGGCGTTCGACCATCATGTCGACGCAACGGAAGAAGTTGGCGCCTATGCGGTCCATCTTGTTGACGAAGCAGATGCGCGGAACGCCGTAACGGTTGGCCTGGCGCCACACCGTTTCCGACTGCGGCTCGACGCCGGCAACGGCGTCGAACACGGCCACGGCACCGTCAAGCACGCGCAGCGAACGTTCGACTTCGATGGTGAAGTCGACGTGGCCGGGCGTGTCGATGATGTTGATGCTGTAATCTTTCCAGCTGCACGTGGTGGCAGCGGAAGTGATGGTGATGCCGCGTTCCTGTTCCTGCTCCATCCAGTCCATGGTGGCCGCGCCATCATGGACTTCGCCGATCTTGTGGGAAACGCCGGTGTAATAGAGGATGCGCTCGGTGGTCGTGGTCTTGCCCGCGTCAATGTGGGCCATGATCCCGATGTTCCTCTGCCGTTCGAGGGGGACGGTTCTGGACACGATGGGTACTCCGGCGCCCTACCAGCGGTAATGGGCGAAGGCCTTGTTGGCTTCGGCCATGCGGTGGGTGTCTTCCTTCTTCTTCACGGCGCCGCCGCGACTGTTGAAGGCATCAATGAGCTCGGCGGAAAGCTTCGCGGACATGCCCTTCTCGCCGCGCGAGCGGGCATAGTTGATCAGCCAGCGGATGGCCAGCGAGACCTGACGGTCGGGCCGCACGTCCATGGGCACCTGGTAGGTGGCGCCGCCAACGCGGCGGGCCTTCACTTCAAGGTGCGGCTTCACGGACTCGACGGCGCGTTCGAACGCCTTCAGGGGCTCTTCACCGGTCTTTTCGCCCAGGGTTTCGAGCGACTTGTAGAACAGCTTTTCTGCCACACCCTTCTTGCCGTCGTACATCAGGCGATTGATGAAACGGGCGGCCAGCCGGCTGTTGTACACCGGATCGGGCAGAATTTCACGTCTGGGGACGGGACCTTTACGAGGCATCGAAATACTCCCTTGCTATTTGGGACGCTTGGCGCCGTACTTGGAACGGCCCTGGCGACGATCCTGCACACCGGCAGTGTCGAGGGTGCCGCGCACGATGTGGTAGCGGACACCGGGCAAGTCTTTCACGCGGCCGCCGCGAATCATGACGACCGAGTGTTCCTGCAGGTTGTGGCCTTCACCGGGAATGTAGGCGGTAACTTCGATACCGTTGGTGAGGCGCACGCGGGCGACCTTACGCAAGGCGGAGTTCGGCTTCTTCGGGGTGGTGGTGTACACGCGGGTGCACACGCCACGGCGCTGCGGGCAGGCCTGGAGAGCGGGAGTCTTCTTCCGCTTCAGCACTGCCTTGCGCTCTTTGCGAATGAGCTGGTTGATAGTGGGCATTCTGCTCCTCCGTGAAAGTGGATCGGAAACTATCGGTAAAGGCGCATGGGCATAGCCCAGCGCCTGACCGTTGTCAAGCAACATGATACGGAACCCGCCCATCACCTACGGGGCAGGTTCGCGCCGAACACACGGTCACACGGGCTACCGGACGCACCGCAAGCGCTCCGGTGGGGCGGGGTTCCAGCAGCCAGCATCCCCGCAAAATCGCCCACCATGGTCCTGAACCCAGCTTCTGTACCCCTTTTCCTCCCGATGGACAAGTTTTTTCCATACCAACCTTCGGGCAACGTTACGCCCTTCCCCCACGCCCACGGGCGGCGCGACCATGCACAACCGCGAAGCTGGCAGCCCCTGCCCCTGCACCTGCCCCTGCACCTGCACCTGCACCACCGCAGCCACCCCAGAACAGGCTGCGTCATGTATTATTGATATGCCCCACGCACAGCATCGGCACAGCTACTCCGGCAGAGCACCCCGCGCGTCGCAGTGCGCTCGGGCCCCATCCTGCAGATGCGGGGGGCTGCCGGACGGACGGGAGAATCCAACACCCCCTACCCATCCCAAGGCGCCCGATGTCGGGCGCCTTGGCCACACCCCCTTGGTCATTTTATCACAACCAAATTGGTGGACAATTGTCACCTTCCGTCGTGCGCCCTCGCGCCATTGCCGCAGGCCAGCGTCGGCCAGCCTGGCCCGCTCCGCATGAACGGCCAATCTAATCCCATGACTTCGGGGTATTATAAAGACCCTCGCCAACACGAAAAACCTACAGATACGGTCCCGCAACAACACACCCGCCAGGCACAGCACGCCTCCGCATCGCCGCCCCCGCCCCTTCCTGCCGCCTGAACACAGCGCCGCGCAAACCTGCGTTTTTCCCCATGCGCGGCAATCCGGGCCGCCCCATCCGTACCGGGCGTGCGTGCTTTTTCCGGCGCAAAATCAGCGGGCTGACGCTTTTCTCCCATTTGCCGCTTGACATTATGTAAAATATTTCACAAGAGGAATACGTGAACGGCGAGATGCACTCCCGAATGCACCGCCGCTTCCACATGCTTCTCACACGAGAACAGTTTTTTCGTACGCCGCCGCCCCCGAAGCGGCGCGCCATGGCAACAACACATTCATTTGGAGGATGGAAGGTATGTCCAAGCTGGTTCCCCCTCATGGTGGTAAGGGTCTCGTCTGCTGCCTGCTCGAAGGTGCCGCCCGCGAAACCGAACTCAAGAAGGCCGCTGGCCTGAAGCAGATCGAAATCAGCTCGCGCACCAAGGGCGACCTCATCATGATGGGCATCGGCGGCTTCTCTCCGCTGAACGGCTTCATGAAGAAGGCCGACTGGAAGAGCGTCTGCGAAAAGATGACCACCGCCGACGGCACCTTCTGGCCCGTGCCGGTGACCATGGACATCTCCAAGGAAGACGCCGCTGCCGTCAAGGTGGGCGACGAAGTGGCCCTGGTGCGCAAGGGTGAAACCTTCGCCACCATGAAGATCGAAGAAATCTACGAAATGACCGAAGCCGACAAGAAGTGGGAATGCGAACTCGTCTTCAAAGGCGATGGCCCCGACTCCCAGAAGTTCTGGGAAGTGGCGCTCGAAGACCACCCCGGCGTGAAGATGGTCATGGAACAGAAGGAATTCAACGTCGCCGGTACCGTGAAGGTGCTGTCCGAAGGTGACTTCCCCACCAAGTTCGCCGGCGTGTACAAGCGCCCCGCCGAACTGCGCGCCGAAATGGAAGAACGCGGCTGGGCCAACGTTGCCGCCCTGCAGTTGCGCAACCCCATGCACCGTTCGCATGAATTCCTCGCCAAGATCGCCATCGAAGTGTGCGACGGCGTGGTCATCCACTCCCTGGTGGGCGCCCTGAAGCCCGGTGACATCCCCGCCGAAGTGCGCGTGAAGTGCATCGACACCCTGGTCGAAAAGTACTTCGTGAAGCAGAACGTCATCCAGGCCGGCTACCCCCTGGACATGCGTTACGCCGGTCCCCGCGAAGGCCTGCTGCACGCCACCTTCCGCCAGAACTACGGCATCAACCGCATGATCATCGGTCGTGACCACGCTGGCGTGGGCGACTTCTACGGCATGTTCGAAGCCCAGACCATCTTCGACAAGATCCCCTACACCAACGAAGCCTGCCCCGAACCCGGCAAGGCCCTGATCTGCACCCCGCTGAAGATCGACTGGACCTTCTACTGCTACAAGTGCGACGGCATGGCCTCCCTGCGTACCTGCCCGCACGGCAAGGAAGACCGCGTCATCCTCTCCGGCACCAAGCTGCGCAAGGCCCTGTCCGACGGCGCCGCGGTTGCCGACCACTTCGGCCGCGACGAAGTGCTGGAAATCCTGCGCGCCTACTACGAAGGCCTGACCGAAAAGGTCGAGGTCAAGATGCAGCAGGCCGCTTCCGGCTCCGTGATGAAGTAGGCTCCGGCCACTTCAACGCTCGCTACATCGGGGAGGCGCCGCAAGGCGCCTCCCCTTTTTTTGCGTGCTGGCGGGTTGGCACAAGCCCAACGCGCCCACCTCAAACGAAGGCGCGGCCCCCCCGCCGGGAACCGCGCCAGTTCGCACCATCGATAGCGAAGCCGCAGGTGCACAACTTACCGAAACACTACACCTAACGCGCCCACCACGGCACATGCGACCACCCGGAACGCAACCCCTCGCGCCATAGTGCGGCATCCGGGTCCACCCGGTCCAGCAGGGCATGAAAACGGGATGAATGGTCCAGGTGCACGGTGTGGCAAAGCTCGTGCAGCAACACATGGCGGGCCAGTTCGCGCGGCAGGAACAGCAGGCTTGCATTGCAACTGATGGTGCCCCGTGCGGAACAACTGCCCCAGCGGGTCTGCTGCATGCGCACCACGCAGCGCTGGTAGTGAAAGCCATGCTCCACGGCCAGCGCGTGCAGCCACGGCGCCAGCCGACGCCGAGCCACTGCGCGCAACCAGTCGCGCAGAAGGTCCACGGCCACGCCGTCACCGCCACCCCCTTCCGGCACGCGCAGGCGCAGGGCGGCGTCCACCTCGCGCAGTTCCGGGCGCATGCCCGGCGCAAGGGGCGCACGAATCACTCCATACCTCGCCTGCACGGCGGGCAGCACCACCTCGGTGGGTACACTGCGGATGCCGTCCGGCCCAAGGAAGGCCCCGGCTCCGGGCTGGAAGCCCTGCCCGATGCCCGGTCCACCCTCGCCCCCATCCGAACCGTACGCCGGGCCGGGCACCGGCTCGGCCAGCCCGGCCCGCAGCAGGGCCCGCACGATCCACGTACGGTGCCGCTCCAGCACCTCCGGGATGCGCGTTGCGCTGAAGCCGGGCGGTATCACCACCTCCAGCCCGCGCCGGGGCACGATACGCAACCGCACCCGCCGGGCGCGGGGACTGGTGCGCACGTCGTGCCGGGGCGGCCAGGCCACGACGGGTGAAGGAACGGCGGCGGCATCGGGCGAGGCCTCGTCCAGCACACGACCATGCGCGTGGCCGTGCCCGCTGCCGTGTTCCTTGTCATGGATACCGTCAGGGCCGTTGCCCCGGACGATATCCGGCTCAGCCTCGCGTCCGGCTTCGGGCCATCCCGACCGGAGTCCGGCAAACCGTCGCATCAGGTCTTTCAAGGGGTTCGTTGGGCTCATGTGTACGGGGCTTTACCTGTGCCTGTTTACCGCATACTATCGCCTCGCCTCGGGCTGGCCTTTCCGCAAGACCCGCACTGGAGATTCGAGACATGCTCGCGTCAAATCGTTCCGCCTCAATCTGGGGCGGCTTTCTGCTCGCCGCGCTGGGCGCGGCCTTCTGCGCCTGGGCCGCCATCGCCCCTTCCGAGTCGCTATGCGTCAGCACCGGCTGCTCGCTGTACAGCAACCTCACCATATGGGGCCTGCCCCTGTGGTGGTATGGCACGGGCGCGTTCTCGCTCCTAGCCCTGTTCTGCATCTTCGGCAAGCAGGGCGCCGCGCGCGGGTTCGCCTGGCTGATGCTGGCTGCCGACACGGCACTGCTGGCACTGATGGCACTTACCGCCCCCTGTGCGGCCTGCCTGGTGGTGGCCGCGCTCATCGCCGGGGCCTTCGTGGCCATTCCCGGTGAACCACGCCGCGACCGGCAACAGCGCATCTCCATCCTGCTTCTGGTGTGGGGCGGCCTGTTCTTCGCCAACGGCGCGGCCCTGGCCACCGAGCGCATGGGCACCTGGAACCTCACGGGGCCGGAAAACGCCCCCGTCACCCTGTACTTCTCGCCGTCATGCCCGGCCTGCCGCCAGGCCATCACCGCCCTTGCCGGTGCCGCGCCGGACACCGTGGCCTACCGCCCGGTGGCCGAAAACGACGACGACATCCTGGCCATTGAGCAGATGCGCCGCGCCATTGAACAGGGGGCGTCCGTGGCGGATGCCCTGCGCAAGGCTGTGGAGACCCCGGAGGCCCCGGCAATGTCCCTGTACGAGCAGGCCCGGCTGCGCTGGAAGCTGCTGCGCAACAAGGCTCGCGTGCTTTCCACCGGAGCGGACCGGCTGCCGGTGATGCTGATGGCGGGCATGCCCCGCCTGCCCTTCGGCCACGGGGCTGACGGAACCGCCACCACCGCCCCGGCCTCTTCACAGCCCGCACGTCCCGCCGCCCCGCAGCAGGGTCCCTCCACGCCGGTACAGGGGCAGGCAGGCAAGCCAGCCCCTGCCCCCACGGGGCAGGACACACCCCTGCCGTTCCTGACCAACGACTTCGCGGGCTGCGGGCAGACCCCCTCCAGCAACGCCACCTGCAACTAGGCATCACGCAGGGCCTGCCGTCAGCGCCGCCGCCATTGCCCCCCCGGCAGCGCCGCCCGCCTGCTCCGTTTCACCACGCCGGGCGCCTGCCCAGGGCCGGAATGCGGCCTGTCGGGGTTGTACCAGACTGCGGGCCCTGCCATGCCCCGCGCCACGGCCTGGCCTGGGCCGTAGTGGACCAGGCTCCTCCCCCTGCCCCCGGTACCGCCGGACTCGCCCGACAAATTGAGCAGTCAACCAGAAACCGCAAGATTTGTTGACCTTTCGGGCGTTTCAGACTATGTGAAAAAAATCATTTTTTCAGACATCGCACCCGTGCGCGCCGTGCGCGGGGTTTGTCCGGGGAGGCGACGCATCCCCCCTTTTCGCTTGGACAAAGCGAAAAAAACGCCGTATAGGGGGGTGCGCCGCAAGAGGCGCGCCCGCTAACCGCAACGGCAAAGAGTTCACATGACCATCAGGGACCTGCTCGCCGAGCACAAGGACGCCATCATCCACAAGTGGATAGATGCCATGTATGGCACCTATCCATTTGATACCGTAGGTTTCCTGCGCAGCAGCAGGGACCAGTTCTCCAACCCCGTGGGGCACACCACCGCGGCTTCCGCCGTGGTCATCTTCGACGCCATTGCCGGCGAAGACGTGGACGATGCCCGCCTTTCCGAGGCCATAGAGGATGTCATCCGCATCCGGGCCATCCAGAATTTCTCCCCGGAACAGGCCGTGGGCGTGCTGTTCGTGCTGAAGACGGTGCTCCGCAAGATGCTGCGGCCCGCCATCGTGAAGCACGGGCTGCACGACGAGCAGCTGGAGGTGGAATCGCGCATCGATACCGTGGCGCTCATGGCTTTCGGCAAGTATGCCGCATGCCGGGAGCGCCTGCACATGATGAAAGTTGACGATTTCAAACGTGGGTACGCCCAGCTCCTGCGCAGGGCTGAACGTATATTGGACAAGCCGGTAGGGGAACCGGACACGCAGAAACCGATAGCCTAGCAGCGAGGTAACGGAATGTTCATTTCACTTTTAGCGGTCATTGCGCTGGGTTGCATCGCCTGGCTGGGAGCTGCCTCTGGCTTCCAGTATCTTATCGGGGTGGTGTTGCCGTATGCCGCGGTGCTCGTGTTCATCGGCGGTTTCGTCTGGCGGATGGTGGACTGGGCCAAGTCGCCCGTTCCCTTCCGCATCCCGACCACGGGCGGCCAGCAGAAGTCGCTGGACTGGATCAAGCCCGCCCGGCTCGACAGCCCCTTCACCACCGCTGGCACCGTGGGGCGCATGCTTCTCGAAGTGCTGCTGTTCCGGTCGCTTTTCCGGAACACTTCGGTCGAAATCCAGAAAGGCCCGCGCGTGGTCTACTATTCGGCCAAGTGGCTGTGGCTTTTCGCGCTGCTGTTCCACTACTGTTTCCTGCTGATCTTCATCCGGCACTTCCGGTTCTTCCTTGAACCGGTGCCCTTTGCCCTGACCGCCATCGAGTTCGTTGACGGCATCATGCAGATCGGCGTGCCCCGCATGTTCATGACCGACGTGCTGGTGGTGGCGGCCCTCGGCTTCCTGCTGGCCCGCCGCCTGTTCAGCGAGAAGGTGCGCTACATCTCGCTAGCCAACGACTACTTTCCGCTGTTCCTGCTGCTGGGCCTTGTGGGCAGCGGCATCTGGATGCGCTACTTCGCCAAGGTGGACATCGCCGCGGTCAAGGTGCTGACCATGGGCCTCGTGACCATGAACCCCGTGCTGCCCGAAGGCATCGGCGCGGCGTTCTTCATCCACATCTTCCTGCTCTCGTGCCTGCTTGCGTACTTCCCGTTCAGCAAGCTGATGCACATGGGCGGCGTCTTCCTCAGCCCCACGCGCAACCTGCCCAACAACACGCGCGCGGTGCGCCACGTGAACCCCTGGAACCCGCCCAAGAAGTACCGCACCTACGCGGAATACGAAGACGAGTTCCGGGAACTGATGGAAGAAGCGGGGCTGCCTGTCGACAAAACCTCTGAAGAAGCCGCTGCCGCCGAGTAAGGAGCCGACATGTCCAAACTGCCAACTCCCGACAAGCTGATCGCGACCATCCCCGCCTTCCCCATGGAAGGATGGATGGACACCAAGCCGGATTTCAAGCCCGGCACGTGGTGCTATCCGGCCAAGGTCGACAACATGAAGGCCCTCGGCATGCCGAACCCTCACGAGTGGTCGGCCGATCAGGAAGACTGGAACCTGCCGGAAAACTGGGAAGAGATCATCTACGAAGGCCTCAAGGCGCGCCTTGACAAGCACCGCTCGCTGAAGGTGTTCATGGACATCTGTGTGCGCTGCGGTGCCTGCGCCGACAAGTGTCACTTCTTCATCGGCACGGGCGACCCCAAGAACATGCCCGTGCTGCGCGCCGAGCTGCTGCGCTCGGTGTACCGCCGCGACTTCACCACCGCCGGCAAGCTGCTGGGCAAGCTGGTCGGCGCCCGCAAGCTGGACAAGGACGTCATCAAGGAGTGGTTCTACTACTTCTACCAGTGCACCGAATGCCGCCGCTGCTCGCTGTTCTGCCCCTACGGCATCGACACCGCGGAAATCACCGCCATCGCGCGTGAGCTGCTGCACGAGCTGGGCCTTGGCATCCACTGGATCATGGAGCCGGTGTTCAACTGCAACCGCACCGGCAACCACCTTGGCATCCAGCCGCACGCCTTCAAGGAAATCGTCGAGTTCCTCTGCGAGGACATCGAGGCGGTGACCGGCATCAAGATCAACCCGCCCTTCAACGAAAAGGGCCACGAGATCGTGTTCATCACGCCCTCTGGTGACGTGTTCGCCGACCCCGGCATCTACACGTTCATGGGCTACCTGATGCTGTTCCACGAAATCGGGCTGGACTACACCCTGTCCACCTACGCCTCGGAAGGCGGCAACTTCGGCTCGTTCACCACCTTCGACATGGCGAAGAAGCTGAACGCCAAGATGTACGCCGAAGCCGAGCGCCTGGGTTCCAAGTGGATCCTGGGCGGCGAATGCGGGCACATGTGGCGCGTGGTGCACCAGTACATGGACACCTTCAACGGCCCCACCCCGTCCAGGATGGAAGTGCCCAAGTCGCCCATCACCGGCACGGTGTTCAAGAACGCGGCGTCCACCAAGATGGTGCACATCGCCGAGTTCACGGCCGACCTCATCAAGCACAACAAGCTGCGCCTCGACCCCAGCCGCAACGACCACCTGACCGTGACCTTCCACGACTCGTGCAACCCGGCGCGCGGCATGGGCCTGCTGGACGAACCCCGCTATGTGCTCCAGAACGTGTGCAACAACTACGTGGACATGCCCGAGAACACCATCCGCGAGCAGACCTTCTGCTGCGGCGGCGGTTCCGGCCTGAACACCGACGAGATCATGGAAATCCGCATGCGCGGCGGCCTGCCCCGCGGCAATGCCCTGCGGTACGTGCAGCAGAAGCACGGCGTGAACACCATGGCCTGCATCTGCGCCATCGACCGGGCCACCCTGCCCCCGCTGGCCAACTACTGGGCCCCCGGCGTCACGGTCTACGGTACCCACGAGCTGGTGGCCAACGCCCTCGTGATGCGCGGCGAACAGAAGCGCACCATGGACCTGCGGCAGGAAGAACTGCCCGGTATGGAGGATGAATAACCATGTATAACGGCAAATACATCATCCCCGGCATCGTGATCTTCGTCGGGCTGTTCACCTTTCCCTTCTGGTCCAACCTGCTGACGCCCAAGTACGAGCGTCCGCAGCTGGCCCTGCCCGCAGGCCAGAAGGAATGCATCGAACCGGCCGAATACATGCGCGCCGAGCACATGCACATCCTCGACGTGTGGCGCGACCAGGCCCTGCGCGAAGGCAAGCGCGCCTATGTCGCCTCCAACGGCAAGGTCTGGGACATCAGCCTGCAGAACACCTGCATGAAGTGTCACACCAACAAGGCCGATTTCTGCGACAAGTGCCACAACTCCAACAGCGTGAGCCCCTACTGCTGGGATTGCCATGTGGCGCCGAGGGGGAACCAGTAATGAGCACCACCAGAAGACAATTCCTGAAGATCGCCGGGCTTGCCGCCTTCGGCCTTGGCACCTCGACCGCGCTGGACGTGGCCGACGCCGCCGCCAAGGACATGCCGGGCGCCAAGTACGAGGTGGGCGGCAAGCACCTTGCCGCCAAGCGCTGGGCCATGGTCATCGACACCCGCAAGCTGGAATCGCGCGAGGACTTCGATCGCATCATCCAGGCGTGCCACTCCATCCACAACGTCCCCTCGATTCCCACCAAGCAGGAAATCAAGTGGATCTGGACCGACAAGTATGACCGGGTGTTCACCGACGACATGAGCCAGCACCTGTCCCCCGCCGTACGCGAACGCGACTACCTGCTGCTGTGCAACCACTGCGAGAACCCGCCCTGCGTGCGCGTGTGCCCCACCAAGGCCACCTTCAAGCGCGCCGACGGCATCGTGGTGATGGACTACCACCGCTGCATCGGCTGCCGCTTCTGCATGGCCGGGTGTCCGTACGGCGCGCGCAGCTTCAACTTCGGCGACCCGCGCCCCTACCTGAAGGACACGAACCCCGCCTTCCCCACCCGCATGCGCGGCGTGGTGGAAAAGTGCACCTTCTGCTCCGAACGGCTTGAGGTGGGCCTGCTGCCCGCCTGCGTCGAAGCCTCGAACGGGGCCATCCTGTTCGGCGACCTCGACGACCCGAATTCGCCGGTTCGCAAGGCCCTTGCCGAGAACTTCAGCATTCGCCGCAAGCCCTCCATCGGGACCCAGCCCGGCGTCTACTACATCGTGTAGGAGGAGAAGCCATGATCGAGAAGGTTCTGAAAGGCTCCCCGGCGTTCTACATCTGGCTGCTGTTTCTTGGCGGCATCGCGAGCCTGGGCGTCTTCGCGTACATCTTCCAGCTGAAATACGGGCTGACCATCACCGGCATGAGCCGCGACGTGTCGTGGGGGCTGTACATCTCGCAGTTCACCTACTTCGTCGGCGTGGCGGCCTCTGCCGTCATGCTGGTGCTGCCCGCCTACTTCCATCACTACAAGAAATTCAAGAAGATGATCATCCTCGGCGAGTTCATGGCGATCTCGGCCGTGCTGATGTGCATGCTCTTCATCGTCACCGACATGGGGCAGCCGCAGCGCATGCTGAACGTCATCCTGCACCCCACGCCGAACTCCATCATGTTCTACGACATGATGGTGCTGATGGGATACCTGGTCATCAACGCGCTGGTCGGCTGGGTTACCCTGGAAGCCGAACGCCACGACGTTGACCCGCCCAAGTGGATCAAGTTCTTCATCTACCTGTCGGTGGTGTGGGCGTTCTCCATCCACACCGTCACCGCCTTCCTGTACGCGGGCCTGCCCGGCCGCCACTACTGGCTGACGGCCATCATGGCTGCCCGCTTCCTGTCTTCCGCGTTCGCCTCCGGTCCGGCCATCCTGCTGCTGCTGGTCATCGCGCTGCGCCGCCTGACCGGGTTCGATCCGGGCCGCGAAGCCATCCAGACCCTGACCAAGATCATCACCTACGCCATGGCCATCAACGTGTTCTTCTTCCTGCTGGAAGTGTTCACGGCCTTCTACAGCGGCATGCCGGGCCACCAGCACCCGCTCACCTTCCTGTTCGTGGGCCATGACGGCCACGCCTCGTGGGTGGTTGGCTGGATGTGGACGGCAGCCGTGCTGGCCATGCTGGCGCTGTGCCTGCTCATTCCCCCGCAGATCCGCGACAACGAGCGCGTACTGCCGTGGGCGCTGGGCATCCTGGTCATCGCCAGCTGGATCGACAAGGGGCTGGGCCTCTTGATCGGCGGCTTTACCCCCAACCCCTTCGACACGGTGACCGAATACGCTCCCAGCTTCCCGGAAATCCTCGTCACCGTGGGCGTCTACGCCATCGGTCTGATGGTGCTTTCCGTGCTGTGGAAGATCGCCCTCGACGTGAAGAAGGAAGCGGGCACCTTCTAGGCCGCTTCCCGCAATATCCCGCCTGACTGCAAAGGGCCCGTGTCGCATCGGCACGGGCCCTTCCGCATGTATGGCAGACATGCCGTTGGCGCGGTGCGCCCGCCGTCACGCGGGTCATGCCGCGTTCTTCCCATCCTCCCCTTCGCATCGCCTGATGGTGCGTCTTGCCCAGTCTGCCGCGCCCTGACGCAACGCCGGGCGGCACACCACATGGCCGTTGCCGCAACACATCGTCACCGCCGCCGATACTCTGGCACGGACTGCCCTGTGCAGGGCATTGTCCTGCACAGGGAGGCAGTCCCCAACGCATGGGGGCCACACTTGCACGCCCGTGTGTCCGCAGGGTATCGGCAATCGCGCGCAGGGGCGGCCCACGGGGCTGAAATCGCTGCCGCCTGCACACGACTCGGCAAAGGGCCACTGCACGTGCAGCCAGCCACCGCACCACGATTCGCAACCGGATCATGGCGGCAGCGGTGCGGCATCGCTTCCACCCACGCGTGTACCGATGCTCCTCGTGCGCCAGCCGCCCGGACGCAAAAGGGCCGCCCCCGAAGGAGCGGCCCCGTGCATGCATGAGAAAGGCGGTCTAGAACGCGTAGCCGAGCGAAAGGCCGATCACGTGGGTGCGGCCATCGCGCGAGGAACCGTCGTAGACGCCGCCGCCCTGGTTGTCATATTCCGCGTCGGATGCGACGATGTAGGTGTAGGACAGGTCCACGGTGTAGCTGTCCCAATGGAAACCGGTACCCACGCTGTACAGCTGGCGGTCGTCGGTGGGGATCAGGTAGTCGATCTTGCCGCTGCGGGCCGGCGATTCGTCATAGGTGTAACCGGCGCGCAGATCCATCCACGGAGTGGCGGCGTACTCGACACCGATGCTGTAACGCCATGCATCACGCCAGTCCTTTTCGGAATTCACAAGAGCGCCAGCGCCTCCGTAAAAGGGCGACTCGTGATAGATGGCCAGGTTGTCATACAGCGACCAGCGGGTCAGCAGGGCGCCCACTTCGATGCTCAGCTCGGGGATCGGGGAGTAGGACACGCCGAAGGCCAGCATGTCAGGCAGGGTCACAGAGCCCTTCACGTCGCAGTCCTGATAGACAGCGACCACCCCGGGAATGCCGGTCAGCGCGGACCCGATGGTGAAGTTGTTGTCGCCCCGGGCTTCCTGCTCGATCTGGCTCTTGTAGCTCACGCCTGCGGCCCACTGGTCGTTGAACTGGTAGTGCAGGCCGGCGGTGAGACCCCAGCCGTAGCTATCGGCCTCAAGATTCGAATCAACCTCGGCGGCAGAAGGGGTCATGGGATTATTGACGCCAGTGGGGTCGCTCTTCTTGTCCATGTTCAGCTTCAGGGTCATGAACTCGACCCCCACGGCGGCGGAAAGCTTGTCGGTGATCTTGAACGCCAGATTGGGATTGTAGGAAACGGTCTGTATCTCGGCGTTGTAGATATTGTATCGACCAGCCCAATGTTCGTCGTCGTACTCGGTGCCCAGACCGAAGCGGGTGTAGATGCCCATGCCCAGCCACAGGTTGTCCTTGAGCTGGGTGGTCAGGTAGCCATGCGGGGGCAGCCACACGTTGTCGGCACCTTCGCCGGTGTAGGTCTGGCCGCCGTACTTCACGTCCACCTTGGCGCTGGGGATGATGGCGCTCACGCCAGCCATCACATGGGTGCCTTCCAGCTGGGTCATCAGGGCCGGGTTGTAGGCCACGGCGGATGCATCGGGCTTGCGGGCCACCATGGTGCCGGCAAGGGCGTTGCCGCGCGCACCCCATTCGTACAGGGCAAAGCCCTCTGCCTGCGCGGTGCCCGCCAGGGCGGTGCACACCAGCAGACACGACACAGCCAACGATTTCAGTCGCTTCATGGATCTCCCCTAAAAATTTGTATGCCTGCCGCCGAACGATGCGCACGCGCGAAGAGAGCCCCCGGCGCGGCTGACCGTCCAAGGGAGAACACACGGAACGTTCCGACGTTTTCAGGCAGAATGACGATTGCCGCTCCCCCGCGCGTTCCCTCTCGGCCAGTGGCCGAACGCACGTACCGGGGCACGGCACCCCTTAAGCACAATCGGATTTAGCTATCCGATTCGTCAACGATTTGCAACCATTCGGAAACACCCCGGAAACACGGAAAAAGCAACGCTCGCGCAAAACACCCCAGCGCTCTCGCGGCACCTGAAAGGCCACACGCGGTCCATTCCCGCTCCAACCTGGGGCACGCAATCTCCCCTGCCCCGCTGATGTGCACGTGCCGGGCGCCTGCCGCACCTTCGCAGCCTCGCCCCCACCACCACCCGCAACGCACCGGGGCGCGGGAATCAGACCTCATGTCCGCTCCCCGCGCCCCGGCGTACCGCGCGCACCACGCGCGGCGTCCATGTCCTGTCGCTATTCCGATTCGGCGCGGCAGTCTGCCCTGTGCACATGCCCGGCAATCGAAGTGTCCGGGGCCACGTCAAGCACCCCCCGCGCGCCCAGCACGGTCTCTATCTCGGCCACCAGACAGCCGAAATCCACGGGCTTGGAGACGTAGCCGTCCATGCCCTCGGCCAGAAAGCGCTCCCGGTCTCCGGCCATGGCATGGGCCGTCATGGCGATGACCGGCACCCGCGACGGGCCGCCCTTGCGCCCGCGTAGCGCGCGTATGGTTTCCAGGCCATCCATCTCGGGCATCTGGATGTCCATCAGCAAAAGGTCGCTGGTTTCACGCTCCAGCCCGGCCAGCACCTCGATGCCGCTGGACACGGTAATGACATCGTGCCCCATGCGTTCGAAGAAATAGACCGCCAGCTTGCGGTTGATCACGTCATCCTCGGCCACCATGATGCGCAGCCGCCGGTTCACGCCCCGGATCACCGGCAGGCTGGCGTCGCGGGGGCGCGGTGCCACCGATTCGCCCATGGCAAAGCGCATGGTCAGCACAAAGGTGCTGCCCGCCCCCACCTGGCTGCGCACCGTGATTTCTCCCCCCATCATCCGCGCTATCTCGCGCGAGATGGCAAGGCCAAGTCCGGCGCCGCCGTACTTCTTGGTCAGAAAATTCTCGGCCAGGGTGAACGGCTCGAAGATGCGTTCCCACTTTTCCGGGGCAATGCCCACCCCGGTGTCCTGCACGGTGACGCGCAGTGTCACCGGGCTTCCCGCATGCACGGGATGCACGCCCTGCCCGTCACCAGGCACCACCAGCTGACCGCCGTCCAGTTCCACCGACAGGGAAACGCCGCCCACCTCGGTGTACTTGATACCGTTGATGATCAGGTTGGTCAGTACCTGGCGCAGCCGCGCGGCGTCGCCCATGAGCCTGTCGGGCACGTCGGGCGCCACGTCGCAGGCAAGGGTCAGGTTCTTCCAGCGGGCCTGCACGTCCAGCACGCGGATCAGATCGCCCACGGTTTCGCGCAGGTTGAACGGGGCCTCGTTGAGGGCGATGCGCCCGGCCTCTATGCTGGACATGTCCAGCAGATTGTTGACGATGGACAGCAAATCCAGCCCTGCCTGGCGCACCATGCCCAGGCACTCCTCCTGCTCGCCCGCAGGGCCTGCGGCCAGCAGCAGCTCGGTCAGCCCGATGATGCCGTTGAGCGGCGTGCGCAGTTCATGGCTGATGTTGGCGAGGAACTGGGTCTTGGCGCGGTTGGCCGATTCCGCCTCCATGCGGGCCTGTTCCAGCTCGCGGGTACGCAGGGCCACCTCTTCGGCCAGATTCTCGTGGTAGCGGCGGTTCTCGACGCGCAGTCGCCCCTGTTCGATGGCCAGCCGCACCCGGTGGCCCAGCACTTCCAGGTCCATGATGGGCTTGAGGATGAAATCCCAGGCGCCCCGGCGCACCGCCTCGATGGCGTCCTGCATGACCCCGGTACCGGACACCACTATGGTGGGCATGTCCGGCCGCTCGACCGCCAGTTCGCGCAGAACGTCCAGGCCATCGATGCCGGGCATGCGCAAGTCCACCAGCACGGCATCGGGCTGCACCGCGCGCACCAGATCAAGGCCGGTGCGACCATCGGTGCCTTCGTGCACGTTGTAGCCAAGATCTTCGAGGTAGGCGGTAATGCTGCGCCGCACCATGGTGTCATCGTCGATGACGACTACCGAGGGGGCGCCAGACTGGCCGGACTGGCCAGACGGGGCGGACTGGCCAGACGACGGGCCAGACGACGGGGCAGACGGATCGGGCGGATCGGGCGGATCGGGCGGAAAGGGGAAGCTTCTGGCGGGACTCATGCCCGCTCCGGCACGGAAAGACGGCGAAAGATGCCCTGCACCAGGTCGTCCATGTTCTGCAGCGGCTTGATGTACACGTCGGCGCGTTGCACGCCGATGGTGATGAGTTCCGACGGCAGCTTGTAGTTGGTCGAGCCCGTGTGGATGAGATAGCGCAACGTGGGCAGCGCCTGATGGGCGCGTATGATGAAATCGTTGCCGCTCATTCCCGGCAGGCGCATGTCGATGATGCCCACGTCGGGTCGGTGGCGTTCCAGCAGATCCAGTGCGTCCTCGCCACTGCCTGCCGTAACGACCCGGAACCCTTCATCCTCAAGGTATGCCTCGAGGTTTTCGCGCACCATCTCTTCGTCATCCACCACAAGGATGAGGATGTCGGCATTGTTCATAGCTACCCCGTACTGCCCCGATGCTTCCCCCGCCCGGTGCGCCCCCACGTGGAATATACGGCCATCGCGGGATGACCTGCCGCCGGATACACCATATGCCAGACGCGGCACTGCCTGCAACGCCGGAATGCATATCCGTCCGCAAACGGGGCACCCGGGCGGCACCGGACGGCTAGGACGCCTCGCGCACGATGGCCTGCTCGCGCCGCAGCGGACACCATGTGGGGCGGTCCAGCGCGATATCCAGCGGGCGATACCTGGGCGTGGAAAGGTTGCAGCGGGCGGGATCGCCCTGGCTGCAGAAGGGACAGTCGCTGCACTTGCGGACGACGATGATCATGGCGGTATCCTTGGTGCCGCGCGGAGCGCGGGCTACATCATGTTGACGGGGTCAAGATCCAGCGAAATGCGCAGATGACCGATGCCCGGCGTGGCGCCCGCCGCCCCGAACAGCGAACGGATGCTCGGCCAGTCGTCGGCCTTCAGCAGGCACTGAAAGCGCTTGCGGCCACGCAGCAGCGGCAGCGGCGAAGGGGCTGGCCCCAGCACCTGCACGCCGCGCTCGCGCCCCAAGGCGCGCACCGCATTGGCAAAACGGGCCAATTCCTCCGCCCCGCCCGTGAAATCCATGGGATAGCTGATGCGCACCAGCGCCAACCGCACGAACGGAGGGTACCTGCGCTGCTGGCGCTTGGCAATCTCGTGGGCGTAGAAGCCCTCGTAATCCGCCGTGCGCACGAAATTCCAGCAATAGTGGGAAGGGTCGCGGGTCTGGATGAGCACCCGGCCCGGCTTTTCGCCGCGCCCGGCCCGCCCGGCCGACTGCACGAGCAACTGGAAGGTACGTTCCGCCGCCCTGTAGTCCGGCAGGTTCAGGCCAAGATCGCCATCGGCCACCACGGCCAGGGTCACGTCCGGAAAATGGTGTCCCTTGGACAGCATCTGGGTGCCCACCAGCACCTGCGCCTCGCGCCGGGCAAAGGCCCCCAGGATTTCCTCCATCCGCCCCGGCCTTCTGGTCGAGTCGCGGTCAAGGCGCAGCACCTTGCCCCCGGCAGGCAACAGCGCAGCCAGGGTTTCCTCCAGCTTTTCCGTGCCTTCGCCCATGGGCAGGTAATGCATGCACTTGCAGTTGGGGCAGGTGGCCGGGTACGGCACGGAATGGCCGCAGTAGTGGCACACCAGCCGTTCGCGCCCCTTGTGGTAGGTAAGGCCAATATCGCAGTGCGGGCAGCGGGCCACGGTGCCGCAGTCCAGGCAGTACATCAGCGGGGCGTAGCCGCGCCGGTTCAGCAGGATCACCGCCTGCTCGCCGCGCTCCACCGTTTCGCGCAGGGCCGCACCGCTCTGGGCGGCCAATACCGAATCGGTGGAGGCAAGGTCCTTGATGTCCACCAGTTCCACGTCGGGCAGGGTGCCGCCGCCAGCCCGCTCGGGCAGGGCCGCCATGGGCAGGCGCCCCTCGTGCATGGCATGAAAGGTCTTCACGTCCGGCGTGGCAGATCCCAGCACCAGCAGCCCGGCGCCCTGCCCCACCCGGAACCAGGCCACTTCCTTGGCCTGATAGGCCAGCCCCTCGTCCTGCTTGAACGAGGTGTCGTGCTCCTCGTCCAGCACCACCACCCCAAGGTCGGGCGCGGGCAGGAACAGGGCCGAGCGGGTGCCCACCACAAGGCACGGCTCGCGTCGGGCGGCCAGCGTGCGAAAGGTGCGTTCGCGCTGGGTCGGCCCCTGGTAGCCGTGAAAAAAGAACAGCGGCGCGCCGGGCAGGCGTTCGTTCACATCGCGCCGCAACTTGCAGGCCAGGGCAACTTCCGGCGCCAGCAACATCACCGAACGCCCCCGCGCCAGGCATTCGCGCGCAAGATCCAGGTATACCGCCGTCTTGCCGCTGCCGGTCACGCCGTACAACAGGCGATGTTCCGCGCGGGGACCGTCCAGCGCGGCCAGAAAGTCGTCCAGAGCCGCGCGCTGGGCCGCATTCAGTTCGAAGGGGGCGTCCAGGGTGGCGTCGGCCGGGCCATACAGGCAGGCCGGGCCTTCGCCCTCGGCAGGCTCGTCGCAGGCGCAGTCGCCGTCGTCGCGCCGGGTCACCGCCACAAGGCCACGCTTCAGCAACCCTTCCAGCGCGGTGGCCGATGCCGCGCCAAGGTCACGCAGCACCGCGCGGCGGCTGGCCGAGCCCTTGTCCCACAGGTATTCCAGCAACTGCACCTGACGCACGGCAGAAGGCCGCACCGGCCACGGCGGGTCCGCCGTCACCGCGCACAGCTCCGCGTCGGCGGCGTCCTCGGCCTTGTCCAGCACCTCGCCCCGACCGTCCATCCAGGCCTGGCCCAGCCGGTGCAACGCCGCGGGGTCCTTGTCCGCCAGAGGCGCAAGGTCGCGGAACTTCAGCGTGCGTGCCCGCCCGTCCTCGAAAAAGCGCAACCGCACCTGGGTGGTGCGCAGGCCCACGGGCAGGAAGTTGCCCAGTATCTGCCCCTCGTTCACTGCCTGGCGCAACGCCAACTGGCGCACCATGTCCAGATACCCTGCGCTCAGCAGCGGTTCACGCTCCAGGGGCCACAGCATGGGCCGGGGCACGACGCCTTCCGGCAGCGCGCCCACGCTTGCCGCCGCGTGCGCCTCGTCGTCCAGCAGCACGCCCACGCGCACCGCGCCGTTGCCCAGCGGCACCGCCACCCGCGTACCCCGCCGCCACGCCAGTGGCGGCAGCCACGGCGGCACGGCGTACGTCAGCGTGGCGTACGGCGGACTGAGCAGGGCGACGGCCCTGAGCGTTTGTGAGGGGTGCGTGGACATGGCGCAGGTACCAAGGAAGGGACAGGGACAAGAAGAAAACCGGGGGGCGGAAACTCCTCCCCCCGGCCATGGTTCACGACATTCCGGATTACCCAGGGACTACGTGCCGCTGTAGGGCAAAAGCGGCTTGAGCTGGCGCACCAGTTCGTCGCGCAGTTCTTCGTCCTGCAAGGCAAAGTAGATGTTGGCCGTAAGGTATTCCGCCCAGTCACCCGCGTCAAAGCGCATGCCGCGAATCTTCACGGCCAGCAGGCCCCGGTCGTCGGCCAGCATCTGCAACGCGTCGGTAAGCTGGATTTCACCGCCGTGGCCGGGCTTCATCTGTTCCAGGCAGCGGAAGATGTCGGGGGTCAGCACGTAGCGGCCCACTATGGCCAGGCGCGAAGGTGCCTCGCCCAGCTTGGGCTTTTCCACCAGCTTGTTGACCTTGAAGATGCCGGGGGCGAATTCCTCGCCGGAGATGATGCCGTAGCGGTTCACCTTGTCGGCGGGCACTTCCATCACCCCGATGACGGGCAACCGCTCGGAGGCGGCCACGTCGATGAGCTGCTTGATGCCCGGCGTCATGCCGAACATCAGGTCGTCGCCCACCATGACGGCGAAGGTTTCGTCGCGCACCACGTCGCGGGCGCACAGCACCGCGTGGCCAAGCCCCAGTTGCTGCTTCTGGCGGATGGAGATGATGTTGACCATCTCTGCCACCTCACGCACCTGGCGCAGCATCTCGGTCTTGCCGGCGCGTTCCAGCACGCTTTCCAGTTGCAGGTTGTAGTCGAAGTGGTCCTCGATGATCTTCTTGTCGCGGTTGGTGACGAAGACCACGTCGCCGATGCCCGAGCGCATGGCTTCTTCCACCACGTACTGCACCACCGGCTTGTTGTAGACCGGCAGCATTTCCTTGGGAATGTTCTTGGTGGCGGGAAGCGAACGGGTACCCCAGCCGGCGACGGGAATGACGACCTTGCGGATGTTCATGGGGTGGCTCCTTTGGAATGTGTCGGCGTGTCGGCGTGCGTCAGAAAGGCAAAGACTGAAGGGCAGTCTGCACCGTCACCGCCAGGCAACTGGGCCGACAACTGGGCGGACCCCTTCGCAAATGAGGATTTTCGTTCGTTGGCAAGGAAAACAATCCTGCCATGAGGGAGCATACTCTTCTTGTATTCGACCGTCATGGCAGGAGTGTTTGACGACGCCAACGGGCGAAAGGCCCATTTGCAAACTAGCGCAGGTGCTTCTGCACCGTCTCCGCCAGCAGCCCGGCCAACCGCTTCACCTGCTCGGGGTCCTCGCCCTCCACCATCACGCGGCAGACGGCTTCCGTGCCCGAGTAGCGTAACAGCACGCGGCCCCTGTCGCCCAGTTCCGCCTCGACCTTGGCCACTCCGTCAAGCACAGGCTGGCACTGTTCGAAGGGAATCTTCCGCTCCACATGAACATTGATAAGCTCCTGCGGGAAAAGCTGCAACTGGCCCGCCAGTTCCGACAGGGGCCGGTCGCGCTCGCGCATGATGCGCAAGATTTGCAGGGCCGCCATCAGGCCGTCGCCGGTGGTGCCGTGGTCCATGAAGATGAGATGGCCAGACTGCTCGCCGCCAAGGTTGGCGCCCTCGCGGCGCATGGCCTCGACCACGTAGCGGTCGCCCACGGGGGTGCGCAGCAGCTTGCAGCCGCGCTCCTTCATGAACACCTCGAGCGCCATGTTGCTCATGACCGTGGCCACCAGGGTGTTGTTGCGCAACGCGCCGCGCCGCAGCATGTCTTCCGCGCACAGGGCCATGATCTGGTCGCCGTCGAGCACGGTGCCCTTCTCGTCCACCACGATGAGCCGGTCGGCGTCGCCGTCCAGGGCCAGGCCGACATCGGCGCGGGTTTCCAGCACCTTGCCGGCGGCAACGCCGGGGTACAGCGAGCCGCACTGGTGGTTGATGTTCAGGCCGTTGGGTTCGGTGCCGATCTTGATGACCTCGGCCCCCAACTCCTCAAGCGCCAGCGGGGCCACCTTGTAGTTGGCGCCGTTGGCGCAGTCGAGCACGACGCGCATGCCGTCCAGGGTGAGGTGCGCGGGAAAGCTGTTCTTCAGGTAGACGATGTACCGGCCCGGAGAGTCCTCGATCTTGGCGGCGCGGCCCACGCGCTCGGGGGCGGGGTAGTCCCACTGCCAGTCGGGGTCCAGCACCATGTCGGTGATCTTGTTCTCCGTCTCGTCGGGCAGCTTGAAGCCGTCCTTGTCGAAGAACTTGATGCCGTTGTCCATGAAGGGGTTGTGCGAGGCAGAGATGACCACGCCAAGGTCCGCCCGCATGTTGCGGGTAAGGAAGGCGATGGCGGGCGTGGGCAGCGGCCCGACCAGGTAGACGTCCATGCCGGCGGCGCACAGGCCCGCCGTCAGGGCCGATTCGAACACGTAGCCGGAAAGGCGGGTGTCCTTGCCGATGACCACCCGGTGGCGACGTTGGCCATTGCGGAAATGGGTTCCCGCCGCAAGGCCCAGACGCAGGGCCACGTCGGCGGTCATGGGATAGATGTTCACCTGGCCACGCAGGCCGTCGGTGCCGAACAGGCGTTTGCCCATCTGCGAATCCTCTCTGGATTGTGCGTTGGCGGCCAGCGCCGCCGGTGCGCCTGAGTACAGTATTTGCGGGGGTTGTTCAATGGTCCGCCCGGCTCGCGGACGGTACGGATCACGGAGGTATGGCATGGGGGGCGGAAGCGACGGCAGGCGCCACGGCCCATGCACCGCGCGGGGCAGGTGCGCCGAGGCGCACGCGGGCAGCCACGCAGGCGCAGGCCGGGCTGTGCCGCCCGTGGGTCTACTTGCGAAAGGTCACACTTACGGTGTCCGGCGAAATATCCTTCAGCCGCACCCTGTCCGGCAGATCCACCCGCACGGGCAGTTTCTCCTGCCCGGCACCGGTACCCTCGGGCACTTCCGCGTACACCCGGATGGCGCGCAGCGCCTCGGCATCGGCGGCGACGGAGGCGGGCATTTCCAGCAACAGGGTAACCGTGCGAGGGGCAACCCGCGCCCTCAGTCCCTGCGGTGCCTGCACGGCCACCTCGCGCTTGAGGGTGGTTTCCTTCACGCGCAGGGCCGTGTCCAGCCGCACGGAAACGGTGGGCGGCGTCGATTCCGTGGCCTCGGGCAGGGTCGGGGTGGCCTGCACCTCCACCGTGCCCGCCTCGTCCAGCGCAGGGGCGGCCACGGCCACCTTCACCTTGTCGATGCGCGACACCAGCGATTCCGGCCCGCGCAGGTGCACCCTGGCGGGGGTAACCTCCGCCTTGTCGATGCGCACGTCCACGGGAATGGTGCCGTTGATATCCACGGTTACGGGCACGTCCTTCTCGACGATGGCATCCACCTCCAGCGTCAGCCGCGAGGGGGTTATCTCCACCACCTCGAAGGCGCGCGCCTCTGGCAGCTTCTCCGCCGTCAGCGGCACGATGTTGGTGCCGCGCTTCAGATTGCTGAGATCGATGGCGTAGCCCATGTCGCGGGCGGTCATGACGCGCACCAGCCCCTTGGGGCC